>Ga0265798_10000893_pt1 | contig 47640 bp, 35 predicted proteins | sample P3T30metagenome_FD_192430 | JGI IMG/M metagenome (GOLD analysis project Ga0265798, IMG submission 192430) | Plant litter microbial communities from East Loma Ridge, Irvine, California - P3 T30 | ecosystem: Environmental > Terrestrial > Plant litter > Unclassified | place: USA: California...
CGACATCACGAAGTACCTCAAGCCCGGCGACAACCAGCTGGCGGTACAGGTAATGCGCTGGCACGATGGGTCGTACCTCGAAGACCAGGATTTCTGGCGCCTCTCGGGCCTCGACCGCGACGTGTTCCTCACGGCGCTACCTAAGCACACGATTTGGGATTTCTTTGCCCACGCCGACCTCGACCCGAGCTACAAAAACGGTCAGTTCAGCACCGAGGTAGCCGTGCGCAGCTTTGGCAGCGCGCCCGCCGCCCGCCTCACGGCTGAGGTTCTCGACCCCAGTGGCAAAGTGGTGTTGCGTCAGCAGCAGGCCGTGGCCGCGCCCGCCGGCGCCGGCACGCAGGAAGTGAAGCTCAGCGGCAGTATCAAAAACGTGCACCCCTGGAGCGCCGAGATACCCACGCTCTACCAGCTGCGCCTCACGCTGGCCGATGCCCAGGGCAAAGCGCTCGCCGTGACGGGCACCAAAATCGGCTTCCGCAAGGTCGAAATCAAGAATGCCCAGCTGATGGTGAATGGCGTGCCCGTGGAGGTGCACGGCGTGAACCGCCACGAGTTGGAGCCCACCACCGGCCGCGTGGTCACGGATGCCGGCATGCGCCGCGACCTAGAGCTGATGAAGCAGCACAACATCAACGCCATCCGCAGCTGCCACTACCCCGACGACGAGCGCTGGCTGCGCCTCTGCGACGAGCTGGGCTTTTACCTCGTAGATGAGGCCAACATCGAAACCCACGGCTACGGCGCCGAATTTCAGGGCTACCTCGACAAAAGCAAGCACCCCGCCTACCTGCCCGAGTGGAAGGCTGCCCACCGCGACCGCATCAGCCGGCTGGTCGAGCGCGATAAAAACCACGCTTCAGTCATCATTTGGAGCATGGGCAACGAGTGCGGCAACGGGCCGGTTTTCCACGAAGCCTACACGTGGATTAAGCAGCGTGACCCCAGCCGCCCGGTATCGTTTGAGCAGGCCGGCGAAGATGTCGATACCGACATCGTGGCGCCCATGTACCCCGGTATGGACCACATGCGCAAGTACGCCGAGGCCACCGACAAAACCCGCCCCTTCATCATGTGCGAGTACTCGCACGCCATGGGCAACAGCAACGGCAACTTTCAGGAGTATTGGGACTTGATTCGGGCGCACCCCCACATGCAGGGCGGCTTTATCTGGGATTGGGTTGACCAGGGCCTGGCCACTAAAACCCCCGACGGTCGCCCATTCTTTGCCTACGGCGGCGACCTAGGCGGCTACCACCTCCAAAACGACGAGAATTTCTGCGCCAACGGCCTCGTATCGGCCGACCGCACCCCGCACCCCGGCCTGCTTGAAGTCAAGAAAGGGTACCAAGATATCCGCTTCAGCGCTGCCCAGCCCGCCAGCGGCCGCGTGACGGTGCGCAACGGCTTTTCCTTCCAAAACCTCGATGCTTACAACCTGCGCTGGGAACTGCTGCGCAACGGCGCGGCGGTGAAAACCGGTGCCCTCGCCGTGGGCAAGCTCGGCCCGCGCCAGCAGAAGGAAGGGAAAATAGCCCTGCCTACTCTCAAGCAGGAAGCGGGTGCCGAATACGTGCTCAACGTATTTGCTACTACCAAAACGACCGCGCCGCTGGTGCCCGCTGGCCACGAAGTAGCCCGCGAGCAATTTGTGCTCACGCCCGCGTCGGCCTACTTCACGGCTGCCCCCGCCCCGGCCGGTGCCCTTGAGGTGAAGCGCGATGGCGACAAGCTCACTTTCACGGCCGGCGACGTGCGCGGCGAGTTCAACACCCGCAACGGCCGCCTCACCGACTACCGCCTCAAAAACCAGTGGGTGATGAACAGCTACCCCGAGCCTTACTTCTGGCGCGCGCCCACCGACAATGACTTTGGCAACAACATGCCCGAGCGCCTAGGGGTGTGGCGCAGCGCCCACACCAACCGCCCGGTGCAGCGCGTAACAGTGGGTGAGCAGTCGGCCGCTGGCCTGCCTATCACGGTCGAGTACCTGCTGGCCGACCTAGGTGTGCCCTACACGGTGGCCTACCTGGTGCAGCCCGATGGCGCGGTGCGCGTCACGGCCAGCATTGATATGAAGGACAAAGCCCTGCCCGAGCTTCCGCGCTTTGGCATGCGCGTGGAGGTACCTAGGCGCTTCGACCAGCTGCGCTACTACGGCCGCGGCCCCTGGGAAAACTACTCGGACCGCAACACGGCCGCTTTGCTTGGCACTTACCAAGACTCGGTGCGGCGCGGGTTTCCGGATACTTACATCCGGCCCCAGGAGTACGGCTACCACACCGATGTGCGTTGGCTCAGCCTCACCGACGCCGCCGGCCAGGGCCTGCGCGTAGAGGGTGCCGGGCAGCCCATCAGCTTCAGCGCGATACCCTTCCGCACCGAAGACCTAGACCCCGGTCTGAGCAAAAAGCAGCAGCACCCCACCGACCTCAAGGCTCACGGCCAAACCTGGCTGCACCTCGACCTAGCCCAGCGCGGCGTGGGCGGCGACAACAGCTGGGGCGCCCTGCCCCACGAGCCGTATCGCCTGCTGGCCAAGCAGTATAGCTATAGCTATACCCTGCGGCTGGTGGGTGGCGGTGAGCCGGTAAAATAGCCAAGGCGTAGTATAGCAGGTAAGCAAAGTGAAAGTGGCGGGTGGGTAGCGTCGCCCGCAATTTTCTGCTTTGAGCTGCGCACAGCAGGTGCTTTGCAATAGTTCTATTATAGAAGGAGTTATTAAAAAATAGCAGCTATATGAAGTGCCTAGGTTGGTTTATGCTGTGCTGCTGCTGTTGTACTGCGCTTGGTGCGCGGGCACAGCAAGCCTTGACCAAGCAGCAGGAGAAAAACATGGTAGCCTTCGCCCGCATTTTTGGGTACGTGCGCTACTTCCACCCCTCCGATGAGGCCCAGACCATTGCTTGGCCCATGCTGGCGGCCCAGGGCAGCCGCCGCATGCTGGCCGCGCCAAACGACGCCGCGCTGCTGCGGGAGCTAAACAGCTTGTTCCAACCACTGGGGCCCACCATCCGCATCTTTCCCACTCGCCAGCCAGTGTCCTTCGACCCGGCCACGCTGCGACCAGCGCCGGGGAAGGTTACCAAGGTCGTTTCCTGGCAGCACCAGGGCCTTTATACGGGTACGGTGCAGGCGTTTCACAACGTGCGACTTAATCGGCCCGCTGCTGAGGTCACTAGTGAAAGGACAATGCAATTCAATTTTCTGAAGAACATTGACGTAAGCCGCTTTGCGGGCTTGCCCTACGAAATAAGGCTTACCCTAAGCGGGCGGGATAAAGTCAAAAACCAAAACGTTAACCTGGAGCTGCGCCAGAACGTAGCCGGCGAGGTGGATAGCAGCGCCACCCAGCGGTTTCTGAATCAGCCGCTAACCGCGGCCGGCCAGCAGTACACCTTTACCGGCAAGCTGGGTGCCACCGCCAAAAGCCTGGATGGGATACTAGTTGTGCCCGACAATGGTAGCGTGCCCGCGAATATCGACGCGAAGGTTTTTGTGGTGGTGGCTGGCAAACCCGTTGCCCTGCCTACCGCCACCTACCCGCCTAAGACCTGGGCCGACCGGCAAGTCATTGCGTTGGTTTTCAGCTCGGCCCAGCAGCTAGCCGAGCCGCTGTTTGCAGCGCAGCTACAGCTGGGCGCCCACCTGACTCGCGAGGTGGTGCCGGGTATCAGCTGCCTCATTCCGCTGGCGCTGGCCGGCGATGCCGCGCACACGTACCCACTAGCTGATTCGCTAAGTCTCAAGCGTCTGCGTACACAGCTAGCCGACCCAGCCGAGCAGGCGCGCTACCGAAGTGCGGGCAGTATCGGGCAGGCCGAAGTGCGGCTGGCGGCCATCGTGGAGGGCTGGAATGCGCTGCGCCACGGCTACGCCTACTGGTCCAGCGCCTCCTTGCCCCCCGATGCGCTGCTGCGCCAAGCGCTGCGCACGGCCTACCAGGACACTACAGCGCAGGATTTTTCGCGCACCTTGCAGCGCTTGCTGGCACCCTTAAACGATGGGCACGGCTTTGTTGTCAGTTCCTCGCCCCAGGCCGATAGCTTGAGCGTGCCGCTCTACTTCGGAAAAGCAGAAAACCGCGTTGTGGTAACGCACGTGCTGGATTCTGCCCTGCGCTCGCAGGTGTTGCCGGGTGATATTGTGCTTGCCATTAATGGAATATCAGCCAAGAAAATATTGCGGCAGCGGGCTAGCCTTATCTCTGGCTCGCCCCAAAATAAAGAAGGCCGGGCGCTGCAGCAGCTGGCAAACGGCCCGGCCAGCCAGCCGCTCGACCTGACGCTGCGCCGGGCGCGCGCCACCCAGCACGTGCGGCTCGCGCGCACGGCCAAGGCGGGCAGCCAAACCCCGGCGCCGCGGGCCAGCGGCTGGCTGGCACCGGGCATCTACTATTTTAACCTGGCCACGCTGCACGGTGCCCTTAGCCCGGCCGACTACCAGACCCTAGCCCAAGCCAAGGCCATTATTTTCGATGTCCGCTGCTATCCCGAGCCCGGTGTTTCCTTCCTGATTCCGATGCTCATGCGAGAGCCAGGGCAAGTAAGCCATGTAAGCAGCCTCAAAATGCTCCGGCCCGACCAAGAAGACGTGCGCTACGACCCGGACGTCGCGTATTTACAGCCTGGGTTGCAGCACCTTTCTGGTAAGGCCTATTTCCTGACGGACGCCGTTACGCAAAGTGCGCCCGAAGGCTTCTTGAACACGGTGCGGGGCCTGCACCTAGGTACACTGATAGGCCGCCCTACCTCGGGGGCCAATGGGGTTGTAAATATGATGCCGCTGCCCGGTGGCTTCACCATTACCTACAGCGGCTCGCGGGCTACCAATGCCGACGGCAGCCGCCACCATGCCATTGGTATTCAGCCCGACGTATTGGTAAAACCGACGTTGGAATCCATTCGGCAGGGCCAGGACCTGATTCTGGAAACGGCGCTGCGACTAGCCCAAGCCAGCCAATAACTTAGTAGACTATCGCCTTGTGCCCTAACCTTCAGTCTTATGCAGTCCTTGAGAAACAGCTTGTTCCTGATTTTCTGCCTCTGCGGCAGTGCTACGGCCAGCTTGGCCCAGCAAACGCCCCCGGCGCTAGCCCCGCCAATAGGGGCTGAGATTGGGACCCAGCGCGTGGCGACCCCGGCCGCCCCCGCGCCACAAGACCGGCCAAGTATTCCAGAGCCGGTATACATTATCAATGGGCGTTATATCGGAAATGGGGACGCCCTAGGTAAGATAAATTCGCAGCAAATAGCCAAAATCGATATCTACAAGCAAGGGCAAGGGCCTGTGCAGTGGCGGAGCCTTAATACGCCTGGTATCGTCAGCCTTACGCTGAAAGCCAAGCCGAACGTGAAGTGGAAAGCCAGGTCGCTGGCGGCTATCAAACGCAGCCTGAAGCTACAGGGACCAGTCCGGTTCGAGCTGAATGGCGCTCCTCTTCAGGATGAGTCGTTGCAGTTACTCACAGAGGCCATTGCAGGTCTTGAGGTAACTAATGCCGCGCCTGGCACCACAGCGGGGGCCGTCGTAAATATTCGCTTGGTGCCCCACAAACCAACCGTCTCCCCGCCCGGCACTATCATGATTCGCGGCTTGGCGCAACAGTAATTCTTCGTTTTCTAATGCTTCTACGTCGCCTTTCTCGGCTCTTGCTGCTCGCCCTCGTTGCCGCCGCCCTAGGTACCCGCGCCCAAACGCCGGTGGGCCTGGGCTGGGCCAAAAACAACGTGAACGGCGCAATTTTTCGCAAGAACTCGGTGGTGAGCCAGGGCCAAAATCAATACGTGGCCTACTACGATTCGGCGGGCTACGTGGCCCTAGGCAAGCGCCGCCTGCCCAATGGCCCGTGGCAAGTGCAGCGCACGCCCTACCAAGGCAATGTGAAAGACGCCCACAACGTCATCAGTCTCATGGTCGACGGCGCGAGCTACCTGCACCTGAGCTTCGACCACCACAACAACCCGCTGCACTACTGCCGCAGCACCGCGCCCGGCTCGCTGACCATGGGGGCATTGGAGCCTATGACCGGCCAGCAGGAGCAGAAAGTGAGCTACCCCGAGTTTCACCGCTACCCCAATGGCGACCTGCTCTTTATGTACCGCGACGGCGGCTCGGGCAACGGCAACCTCGTGCTGAACCGCTACGACGTTAAAACGAGAAAATGGACGCGCCTGCACGACGTGCTTATCGATGGTGAAGGCCAGCGCAATGCCTACTGGCAGGCCTGCATCGACCCTAGGGGCACTATTCATGTGTCGTGGGTGTGGCGCGAAAGCCCCAACGTGGCCTCCAACCACGACATGGCCTACGCCCGCTCCGTAGATGGCGGCCGCACCTGGCAGAAGAGCACCGGCGAAGCCTACCAGCTGCCCATCACGGCGGGCACGGCCGAGTACGCCGCCCGCATCCCGCAAAACAGCGAGCTCATCAACCAAACCACCATCACGACCGATGCAGCGGGCGCGCCCTACATCGCCACCTACTGGCGGCCGCAGGGTACGCAGGTGCCGCAGTATCAGCTTATCTATCTAAAGGACAAGCAGTGGCGCACTGCTCAGATAAGCCAGCGCACGACACCTTTTAGCCTGAGTGGGGTAGGCACGAAGAAAATCCCGATTTCGCGCCCGCAGCTGCTAGTGGCTACCCAGAAAGGCCGCACGGCCGCTTACCTGCTCTTTCGTGATGCCGAGCGCCAAGACCGGGCCTCAGTGCTACAATGCGCCGACCTAGGCAAGGGCGCCTGGACTGCCGCCGACCTCACCGCCACCACCGTCGGCAACTGGGAGCCCAACTACGACACCGAGCGCTGGAAAAAGGAGCAGGTGCTGAGCCTCTTCGTGCAGCGCACCGGCCAGGGCGATGGCGAAACCCTCGAAAACCTGCCTGCCCAGCCCGTGTACGTGCTGGAGTGGCAGCCCGGCCAGCCCACGCGCCCGGCTACCCTAGGTGCCGTAGCGCCGTCGGCGAGCCCGCAAGGCCAGCCTGCGTCAGCCTCGACCAAAGGTTGGAAGCTGGTGTGGGCCGACGAGTTCAACAAAAAAGGCCGCCCCGACCCAGCAAACTGGCATTTTGAAACCGGCTTTGTGCGCAACCACGAGCTGCAGTGGTACCAGCCCGACAACGCGTATTGCAAGAAAGGCTTGCTCGTAATTGAAGCTAAGAAGGAAGCGCGCCCTAACCCCACCTACCAACCCGGCAGCACCGACTGGAAAACCAGCTGCCCCACCATCACTTACACTGCTGCCAGCCTCAACACGCGCGGCCGGCACCAGTGGCAATACGGCCGCTTCGAGATGCGCGGCCGCATCGATGCCCGCCCCGGTCTGTGGCCCGCCTTCTGGACCCTAGGCGTAGAAAAACCGTGGCCCAGCAATGGCGAAATCGACATTATGGAGTATTACCAGGGCAAGATTTTGGCCAACGTAGCCAGTGGCACCGACAAGCCTTACACTGCCAAGTGGCACTCCGAGACCAAGCCCGTAGCCAGCTTCACCGACCCCAACTGGGCCAAGAAATTTCACGTGTGGCGCATGGACTGGGACGCCACCGCCGTGCGCCTCTACGTCGATGACCTGCTGCTGAACGAGACGCCCCTTAGCCAAACCGTAAACCAGGACGGCACCGGCTTCAACCCCCTGATGCAGCCGCACTACCTGCTGCTCAACCTGGCCCTAGGGGGCGATAATGGCGGCTCACTGTCCTACACGGCCCTGCCCAGCCGCTATGAAATCGACTACGTGCGGGTGTACCAGCAGTAACGTAGCGCGGACTTCCAGTCCGCAAATTCAATAGGCGGAATAACTAGCGGACTGAAAGTCCGCGCTACGGCCAGAGGCGTAACTTGGCCTGCCATCATGCAGCCATGCGGGCGGCATTGCGTCTTATTTATATGCCCACTCGTCGTCATTTTCTTACTGGTTCGCTCACCGGCCTAGCCTTGCTCGCTATGCGCCAGCCGCTTGCCGCGGCCGCGGCCCGCACCTATACCAACCCCGTGCTTTCCGGCAACTTCCCCGACCCCTTCGTCTTGAAGCACGGCAAGCATTACTACGCCTTCGGCACCACCGGGCGCGGGCGCACGAAGGATGGCCGTGTTTTCACCCTGTTGCAGTCGGAAAACCTGGTCGATTGGCGGCCCCTAGGTGGGGCGCTTACGCCCCCAGCCGGCAGCGAAGAATTCGACTTTTGGGCGCCCGAAGTAGTGGAGCACAATGGCACCTTCTACATGTATTACTCGCGAGGCGGTGGGGCCATTGGGGCTACCGTAGGCCATCGGCTGCATGTGGCCACCAGCACCCGGCCCGAGGGCCCCTACACGGAGGTGACCGCCCTGCCGGTGCCCGACAGCCAGTTTACCATCGATGCCCACGCGTTCAAAGACACCGACGGGCAGTGGTACCTGTTCTACGCCCGCGACTTTACGGATACCGCCGATGGCTACTACCCCGGCACCGGCCTCGTGGTAGACCGCCTCACCAGCATGACCCAGCTCGCCAATGCGCCCCGCACGGTGCTGCGCGCCCGCCACAGCTGGACCCTGTTTGAGGCCAACCGCCTGATGCCGCTCTACGACAACCGCACCTTTGCGCAGTGGCACACCCTAGAGGGCCCCTTCGTGCGCCGCCACGAGGGCAAGTACTACTGTTTTTTTAGCGGAGCCAACTTCCTCACCGACCGCTACGGGGTCGATTATTGCGTGGCCGACCACGTAATGGGGCCCTACGTCGACTCGGGCTCCGATGCGGGGGCGCGGGTGCTGCACTCAGTGCCCGGCCACGTGCGCGGCCCCGGCCACCATTGCCACACCATGAGCCCCGACGGCCGCACCGAATACCTGGTGTACCACGCCTGGAACGCCGCCATGACCGCCCGCGAGCTCTGCATCGACCCGCTGGCATGGACTGCTAATGGCCCTAGGTGCCTTGGGCCTACCTATACCCCGCAGCCCCGGCCACGGTAGGCGCTGCGAGGTGCCAAAGGCAATAGCGGCTTAATCCACGGTGAGCTTAGCGTGCTGCTGGCCGCACTGCACCACGTAGAGGCCGGCCGCCAAGCCTGCCACCGGCAGCATGGCATGGCCATCGGCGGCTACTATGGTGCTGGCCATCAGCTGCCCGCGCATGTTCAGCACATGCACATGGGCACCAGCTGAGCCTTCTACCACTACCAACTCATGGGGCTGGGCTGGGTTGGGATACAGAGGTAGGGTAGGCAAGTCAGCCCCGCCCTTGCTGGCGAAGGCAGCGGCAGTAGTGAGCATGCGTAGCGGCGAGTACGTCACTTTATTATTGGTATCTACCTGCTGCAAGCGGTAGTATACCGTGCCACTATGGGCACCAATCAGGGTAGTGTCGCTGTACTGGTAAGAGTGGGCCAGTATTGTGGTGCCGTGGCCCGCCACGAGGGCCAAGCGTTTAAAGGTTGTACCATCGGTGCTGCCTTCCACAATAAAATGAGCGTTGTTCTGCTCCGAGGCGGTGCGCCAGCTCAGCAGGGCTACGCGGCCCACCCGCGCTGCCGTAAACTCGGTGAGCACGACGGGCAGGGGAGCAGTTTTCGACTCAATGGCGCCGATGTTGCTAGGGTCGGTCTTGGCTGGCGTAGGGTTGCCCACAAAGTCGCGCGGGCCGGGGCTGATGTTGAACACAGCCCGCAAATTGAGGCCTGCCCCTTGCACGGGTGAGTCGGGGAGGGGGGCCAGCGTGGGGTCGGCACTAGGCAACTGTGGGTCGGCGCTCACGCCGGTAGCGCGGCCATCGGCTAGTTTCTCTTGGCCCGTGGCAGCGCGCCAGCTGTTTAGGTCGGTGTAAGTAGTACCCGCCCAGTTGAGGCGCACTTGGTTGGCGTTCCAGTAACAGTTGCCTTCCAGGCGCAGGCCAGTGGAGCAAACCGTGCTGATAACTGGCAGCGCTCCGGTAGTAATTAATACATTATTGCGTATCAGCAGGCCGCTAAAGCCGCAGCTCGTAACAAACAGTGCCTTAGGCTGTGAGCCATCGGCGGGCGGCGTCATAATAACGGTGTTGTTGTGAATGAGGGCGCGCTCGATACCGCCGCTCGCCCCCGACGACCACACACAGAGGCCGCCTTGGTCATACTGGCGGGCATCGTTTTCGCTCACGTTGTAGCGCACCGTCAGGTCGTGCATGGGCGGGGCGTCGACGTACTGTGCCAGTAAGTAGCCCGGGCCCCCGTTGTCGTGCGAGTAGTTGTACTGCATTATCGAATTGGTGCAGCCCCCATCGAGGTCAAAGCCCCCGCCGTCGTGGGCGGTGCCTGAGCTGTTGTGGTGCGATTCGCAATGCTGAATCACCAGGTTGTTGCAGCAGTAGCCCCAGATACCTACTGGCCCGCCCCCGGGGTTGGCGTTGAGCCAGCCATTGTGATAAGCCTCGCAGTTCTCGATTAGCGCCCCATCTATTCCTGACAGCATAATGCCGTTGCCTGTATTGGAGTAGGTTACCTCGGGCAGGCCCGGAGTGTCATAGGCCCGGCAGTTGCCTACGTACCAATTGTGATGAGCAGCCAGCGCCTCCGAGTAGGAAGCTAGGCCGGCTGAACCATTGGCGTGCAGCTCGCAGTTGGTGATGCGCACATCGGTGTAGCCACTAGTACCGTTCCAGCTACCGATAACGATACCATTGTGGTGGTAGCCAGTTACATCAAGGCTATCGAGGCGGAGATATTGTAGGTTCGTAGCCGGCGCATCCAGGTAAATGTTGATACCCGATGCCGTGTTGCTACGCACGCCAGCGCCCCTGAAAGCCAGACGACGCACCTCAATGCCCGCCGTGTTGTAGATATACAAGCCAAAGGAAGAGCCACTGGCAATAGTGGCTGGCTGGCTGCCATAAGAGCTTATCACGAGCGGCTTAGCCGACGTGCCCGCATTGGAACCTAGGTATAGACTGCCCACAAAAGTCTGCCCCCCCTCAAACAACACCCGGTCGCCGGGCAGTAAGGTAGCTGCATTCACTCGGTCGATAGTGCGCCAGGCCGTGCTTATTTTAGTGCCTGCCTGGGCATCATCGCCCTGCGGGCTTATATAGTAGGTGAGAGCCGAAGCGGGTAAGCTGTAGTAGAAAGCTATAAGCTGGAAAAGTATAATTATATAGCGCACGGTACTTGATAAAATATAAAGCGCTACAAAGGTAGAAACGACTTTTATTATATAAATAGTACTAAAAATGCGAATAAATTATAATTATTATGGAATCACATAACTTAAATTTCTTCATTATACTAATAGCTCTAGAATATGTAATTATTCGGTGGGTAAGAATAAGTGCAATTCGCCTTCATGGTTTGCTGCGCCTTCTACTAGCTGAGTTGCGCCTATTGGCAGGCAGTACACACCACTAGCTTAGTAGCGGCGCACGGCCAGGACATAGGGGCTACTGCCTAGGTAGCGGCGTGTGGCGAGCTTAGGATGCCAAGCATAATGGCCCGCCGGTGGGCTTAGCTTTGGCACCTGCCCGCACCTAGTGTGCGGACCCCTAGCTGCCATGCACCCGCCCCCCACTTGGAAAAACCCACGCTACTTAGCGGCGGGAAATAGCCGCCAGCGCCGCACCTATGCTGTGTTGCAGGAGCTAGGTATTTTGGTTACCCTAGGGGCCTTCGACCCTGTGGTGGCAGGCACCATCCCGCTAGATATCGACCTGCCTGGCAGCGACATAGACATCATTTGTGAAGTACCTCTGGCGGCCAGCCCGGCCTTCGAGCAGCTGCTGCGCACCCACTATGGGCACCTGCCGGGGTTTACGGTGGGCCACGTGCCGAGCGAGCCGGGGTCGGCGCTGGTAAGCAGCTTCCGCTATGCGCAGGACGAGGTAGAAGTATTTGGGCAGGCCTTGCCCACAGCGCAGCAGTATGCCTTTCGGCACCTCGTGGTAGAGCATGCGGTGCTGTGCGCCGGCGGGCCGGCCTGGCGCACGGCGGTACGGCAGCTCAAGGCGAAGGGCCTGAAAACGGAGCCTGCCTTTGCCGCGCTGCTACAGCTACCGGGCAACCCCTACGAGGCGCTGCTAACGCTGGAAAACCTAGCGCCAGCCGAACTGGCTGCCCGGCTGGCCCAAGTCACGCTGCCCGCCGACCCATGCTGAAACCAGAACCTAGGGCTGGCGAAAGCGCGCCGCCGCTGGCAGCCCGGCGCGGCGCCTTGGCTCGGCGGTAGGCAAAAGCTTAACATAGCAGCGCAACATTTGGGCAGGAATAAGCCGTACTATTGTGTTCCCAATTCACTGCACAAGGTTGTGATTGGTAAAGTATTTGTAAAGAGAGGGTTGGTCAGTGCGTAATGACGAGCTTGCTCTGTTTAGTAATGCCGCTGGCCACCCCAAAACTCTCACCCACGATTATGAGCAAAGCGAAGAAAGCCCTAACCGACCACCTGGCCGCGGCCGTGGTTCCCCACCTAGGGATGGAAACCAGCACGAATGAGCCTCCTAAAGCCGTCAGCAAAACCCTACGCAAGCTTGCCAAGCAGCTGCTAAAGCAGCAGGCCAAAACCGAAAAAACGCCCCCAGCACCCGCAGCACCCAAAGCCAAGCGCGTGCGCCAAGCCCTAACCAGCGAGCTAACCGGCGCCCTGCAGCCCTACCTGAGCCCCGAAGGCGAAGAAGCCACGCCACCCTCCAAAGCAGTTACGAAGCTCATTCAGCGCCTGTCGAAGAAACTGGCGAAGCAGCGCCGCAAGCAAGCCAAGCAGTCGGCCAAAACAGCCAAGGATAAAGAAGCGTCCGCGACTGTAATCGAAGGCAGCGCGGCGGCGGCCCTGCGCCCCGGCCGGCCGCAGCCCCCGCGCCCGGCATCGGGGGCTGCGGCTCCTCGCCCGGTGCCCCCCAAGCGGCGCCCCACCGCGGCCAAGCCCGCCCCAGCGCCAGCCGCGGCCCCCGCACCCAAAGAATAAGTGTTTCGGCCTTAGGTCCCGCTCTTTAGCTAAGCTGCCCGCACCATTGCCTACCTAGGCAGGGTGCGGGCAGCTTTTTTTAACCCGAGCGCGGTAGTGCGTGGCTAGCACCTTGGCGTTAATTTATTTCATAATAGCAACATCACACTGCCGCAATAGGCTGCCGATAGCTTTGACGCTTCAACCTCATTGTGGCGTCTATGCATCTAAACTTTTCCGCATTTCTTCCGGCTACTTTGTTGCTGGGCCTGGCTACCGGGGCTGCCTGCGCCCAGACTACACCCACCATCGCCCGGCCTAGCGCTACGCTCACGGTGGCTGAGGGCGCGGGTTCGGTTAGTATTCCGCTCAGCATCAGCAATCCGGGCACTGAGGCTAGCACCGTGCAGGTGGTGGTGCAGGCCCTAGGTACGGCCACAGCGGGGCAAGACTACACCTACGCCACTACCCAAACCGTGACGTTTCCGGCCGGGGCAACGGGCACCCAGACACTCACCATTCCCATCCTCGACGACGTGCTGGCCGAGGAAACCGAGTACTTTGTGGTACGCCTGCAAAACCCGACCAATGCCACCGTGTCGGCTGCGGCCAATGATATTCTGGTTTATATAAAGGACAACGATACCCCCGCTCCAGCGCGGGCCAATAACTTGGCGCTGAGCCTGGTGCAAAGTTATCAAACGGCCACGCCCTTCAGCGGCAGCACGCAGATTAACTCGGCCGAAATTGCGGCCTTCGACCCCACGACCAAGCGCCTGTACGTGGCCAATTCTATTGGCGGCAAGCTAGAGATTCTGAACCTGGCCAACCCGGCTGCCATTGCGGCCGTGGCTTCTATCGATATTAAAAGCTACGGGGGCCTCAACTCGGTGGCGGTGCGCAATGGCGTGGTGGCCTGCGCCCTCGAAAACAGCAACCCGCAGCAAGACGGCAGCGTGGTGTTCTTCGACCAAAACGGCGTGTTTCAGAAGCAAGTGACCGTGGGCGCCATGCCCGACATGATAACCTTCTCGCCCGATGGCCGCTACGTGCTCACGGCCAACGAGGGCGAGCCTAACGCCGCCTACACCACCGACCCCGAGGGCAGCGTATCGGTGATTGACGTGTCGGGCGGCATCGCCGGCCTCACCCAGGCCAACGTGACCACGGCCACCTTCACGGCTTTCAACGGCCAGGCCGCCGCGCTGCGGGCCCAGGGTATTCGCCTCTATGGCGGGCTGGCGGCCTCACCCAGCACGGTGGCCCAAGACCTAGAGCCCGAGTACATTGCGGTGAGTGCCAACTCCCAAACAGCCTACATCAGCTTGCAGGAAAACAATGCCATCGCAGTACTTGACCTAGCGACCAAACAGATAACGGCCCTGCGCCCGGTGGGCTACAGCGACCACTCGCAACCCGGCCACAGCCTTGACGCCTCCGACCGCACCACCGAGGTACTGATGGCCAACTGGCCCATCAAGGGCATGCGCCAGCCCGATGCCATCAGCCTGTTTGAGGTAAACGGCACCTCGTATCTGCTCACGGCCAATGAGGGCGACGCCCGCGACTACGCCGGCTTTAGCGAGCAGGTGCGCCTAGGTGCGAATGGGTACGCACTCGACGCCACTACCTTTCCCAATGCCAACCTGCTCAAAAACGAAGCTGTCCTAGGTCGCCTCAACGTGACCAACAAGCTCGGCGACACCGACGGCGATGGCGACTTCGACGAAATTTATGCCTACGGGGGCCGCTCGTTCAGCATCTACAACGCCACTACCGGCTCCGAGGTGCACGACAGCGGTAGTCTGCTCGAGCGCGTGACCGCCGCCGATGCTACCTACGGCCCCATCTTCAACGCCAGCAACGCCTTCGAAACGCCGACCCGCAAAAACCGCTCGGACGACAAGGGTCCCGAACCCGAGGGCGTGACCACTGGCCGCATTGGCCAGAACCTCTACGCCTTCGTGTCGCTGGAGCGCGTGGGCGGCGTCATGGTGTTCAATATCAACGACCCTGCTGCCCCGGTGCTCGAAACCTACGCCAACAACCGCAGCCTCACGGCCGGCACCGGCGACCTAGGGCCCGAGGGCATCGTCTTTATCTCGGCCGCCGACAGCCCCACCGGGCAGCCGCTGCTGCTGCTGGCCAATGAGGTGAGCAGCACCGTTGCGGTATACAGCATCCAGGCCAGCACGCCCACCGCCGCCCGGCCCGGGCAGGCCGCCGAGCCGCTGGCCGCCTACCCCAACCCCAGCCAGGGCACGCCCGTGCGCCTGAGCCGGGCCGTGTCGGGCACCCTGCACGACCTAGCCGGCCGCCCCGTGCGCCAGCTGCACGCCACCAACCAACTCGAAATCACCGGCCTCGCGGCCGGCGTGTACCTGCTGCGCGCCGACGATGGCGCCGCTACCAAGCTGATAGTAAACTAGGTGCCGTGGCGCAAACACTACAGGTTTGCGCCCCGATTTTTTCTGCGAATGTTCTCTTCTTACCTCCTTGCCGCCAGCCTGCTCTTGAGTAGCTCCGCGCTGATGGCCCAAACCCGCCCCACGCCCAAGCTGCTGGTGGGCATCATGGTCGACCAGATGCGGCCCGACTACCTCACCCGCTTCAGCCCCGAGTTTGGGCCTGATGGTTTCAACCGACTGCTGCGCGAGGGCTTCCAGTGCCGCAATACGCACTACAACTACATCCCCACCGTGACTGGGCCCGGCCACTCTAGCGTGTACACCGGCACCACGCCTCGCTACCACGGCATCGTGGGCAACTCGTGGTACGACCGCCGCCTGCGCCACGACGTGTACTGCACCGACGATACCACCGCGCAGCTCGTGGGCACCACCACTAAGGGCATGGGTGTATCGGCTCGCAACCAGCTCAGCACCACCCTAGGCGACGAGCTCAAGATGACCTACGGCGGCCGCAGCAAAGTTCTGGCCTTGTCGCTCAAAGACCGGGCTTCGGCCCTGCCCGCCGGCCATATGGCCGACGGCGCCTTCTGGCTCGACGTGAACACCGGCGATTTTATTTCGAGCACTTTCTACATGACCAAGCTGCCGGCCTGGGTCACCGAGTTTAATGCCCAGAAAAAGGCCGACGCCTACCGCCAGCAAACCTGGTCGCCGCTGAAGTCCGCCTCGGCCTACCTCAACAGCCTGCCCGACTCGAACCGCTACGAGCGCATTTTTAAGGGCAAAACGGCCGCCACCTTTCCCTACGACCTATCCAAGCTGGCCCCGCAAAACCCGCCCGCCTACGAGAGCATGTACACCTCGCCCTTCGGCGATAACCTGCTGACGGACCTTGCCCTGGCCGCCCTCAAAAACACCGACCTAGGGCGCGACGATGTGCCCGACTTGCTGGCCATCAGCTATTCGAGCCCCGACGCGGTAGGCCACACCTTCGGCCCGCTTTCCAAGGAAGAAAACGACCTCTACCTGCGCCTCGACCTCGAAATAGCGCGCCTATTGAAAGCCCTCGACCAAGCCGTGGGCAAGGGCAACTACACCATCTTCCTGACCGCCGACCACGGTGCCAGCGAGGTGACCCGCTACCTCGCCGACCACCAGCTGCCCGTAGGCACCTTCGACCGGCGCGGCACCTACCAGGCGGCCGGCGCCTACCTGGCTGCGCAGTTTGGCCCCGGCCAATGGCTCGAAAAAGAGATTAATAATTCGTATCACCTCAACCGCCCGCTGCTGGCCCAGCGCAAAATCGAGCTGGCCCACGCCCAGCAGGTGCTGGCCGAGTTCATGCGCGAGCAGCCCGGCATTGCGCAGGTCAACACGACCACGCAGCTGCTCAATGGCGGCTACACTACCGGCCTCGAAGCCCGGCTGGTAGCCAGCCTCTACTACCCGCGCTACGGCGATGTGCGCTACGAGCTGCTACCTGGCTGGACCGGCGACATCGGCGTGGGAGCCAGCCACGGCACCGGCTACGCCTACGACAGCCACGTGCCGCTGCTGTGGTGGGGCATGGGCATTCCGGCCGGCGTCAGCTACGCACCCCACACCATCACCGACATTGCGCCCACCGCGGCCATGATTGTAAATAGCAAGCTGCCCAGCGCTTGCACTGGCCAACCCATTGTGGAGGTGCTGGGCACCAGCCCGAAGCCTAGCGGCCCGGCCCGCCGCAAATAAGACCCTAGGCCAAATAAAGGGACCGCACTTTGTGCAGCCCCAGCTTTCACTCGAAGGCTGGGGTTTTTCGGTATAGAAGCGCCGAAAGGTCAGGTATAGGGAGCTGGCTTAAGCTCAATATCCTGTTTATCAGATTATTGTAGATGTAGTGTAAAAATATATTGTGCACAATTGAACATTGTAAAACCAGTCGTGTTAGTTTTGCAGCATGGTGGAAGAAATTCCTGACTCTTACTCGCTGCTTGCGACTATAGATGGGCTAAAAATCTTCTGATTGACTTCTGCCCTAGTAGCTTTTGCTAAGCTTAAAATTGCGCTGCCTCTTCTTAATTCACTTTTATAAATCAACCCCATGAAAATCAACAAAGTATTTACCGCACAGGCGAAGGCCATCGGTGGTCGCGATGGTCATGTTACTTCTGACAACCAGGTGCTTGACCTCAACCTGAGCACCCCTAAGGAAATGGGCGGTCCCGGCAAAGCCGGCGCTACCAACCCCGAGCAACTGTTCGCCGCGGGCTACGCCGCTTGCTTTGAGGGCGCGCTAGGCGTGGCTGCTCGCCAAGCCAAGGTGAAGCTCGAAAAGGTATCGGTAGAAGCGTTCATTGGCTTCGGCCAAGCTGAAGACGGTGGCTACGGTATCTCGGCCGACCTGCACGTGAACCTGCCCGGCTTCGAGCAAGCCCAGGCTGAGTCGCTGGTAGAAGCTGCCCACAGCATCTGCCCCTACTCGCGCGCCACGAAAGGCAACATCGAGGTAAGCCTCACCACGACCACCAACGCCGCCTAGGTCGCGTAGTAGCTCGTAAACCGTTAGCAAAGAAGGGTCAGGCCATACGGCCTGACCCTTCTTTGCGTTGGTGGCCTTTGGTGCGTTAGTCGGTTTGGGTAATTGGGGAGAGAGGGCAGTGTGCAACCAAATGAAGTACGAGTGGCTCGTCTAGTTGCATTTCTACCTTTTCCTCATGCAGCGATTCCTATTTCTACTAGGCAGTGGCCTCTTACTCAGTCCGCTGGCTCACGCCCAGTTTGGCCTGCGAGTGGGCGGCACCCTCACGCACTTCACTACCGCAAACCCAGACCCCGCTATCAGTCAGACGGGAGCGACTACCGACAGCAAGCTAGGTTACCAAGCCGGGGCCTACTACCAAGTCAAGTTGAGTAATCGTTTTTCGGTGGTACCGGAAGTTCAGTTTAGCCGCGAGATGGCCAATTTGCACGCCTTCCGCTCTAGTGTCGATGATGCTGGCTACCGCGGCGACTACCGGCTACGTTTAAATTACCTTAATCTGCCTATCCTTGCGCGGGTAAAATTTGGTCCGGCTTACCTCGAAGTGGGGCCGCAAGTTAGCCTGCTGGTAGGCGGCAGCGAAAAGGGTACCGATGAATATCGTGGCTTAGGCGGGGTCGGTTACGGCGATATTGACCGGAGTATAGCAGACCATTACCAGCGCTTTGATGTGGGGCTGTGCGCAGGAATAGGCGTAGACCTGCCCGCCGGTTTTGGCGTGAGCGTACGCGGCTTTCAAGGGTTAGTGTCTAGTGCCCGCACTCCAGATATAGACCCTTATGTCTTTTACTATAATTATCAGGGACGTATGCTCCACCAGACGCTGCAAGCGTCGCTTACCTACCAACTGGCCTCCCGCTAGCAGAGTAGGAGCGGGTCGCTCGTCAGCCTACAGTGGCGCTGCTGAGTGTCAGTCCTAAACCTAGGTACACAGGTAAATGGCTGACTTTTAACTACTATTGAAAAAAAGCAAGAGTGTTTTTAACCTCTCATAAGTGAGGTGTATTCAATACCTGAGAAGCATTAGTAGCTAGCCGCTGCACATCTCAGTCGTCGTCATCGTCGTGCTTGGGCGCGGCGCGCAGGAAGGCGCCGCGCCTAGGGGCCGGCACCACGGCATCTTCGCCCTTGATGGCTTTCCAGACCACTTCGGTCAGGTCGAGGTCGGGGGTGGCGTCTTCCTTGGCGAGGTTGAAGTGCGACGACCGCTCGGCGCTGCGGTTCCAGGCCGTGTTGCGGGTATCGAGGCCGACCTGGGCGGCCTTGGCCTGGTAGGGCGTGAGGGTGGGCGTGGCCTGGAAACAGCCGAAGAGCGGCTTGGCCGCCGCATCGTACTGGCTCATGGGCGGCAGGCCGAGCACTAGCTCTAGGGTGCGCAGTATGCCGGCCGTGGTGTACAGCGTGCTATTGACGGAGCCGCGCCGGGTGTAGGGGCTGATGACGAAGGCCGGCGAGCGGTGCGCATCCACGTGGTCGGGGCCGTTTTGGGCGTCGTCTTCGACCACAAAAATTACCGATTCTTTCCAGATGGTGCTGTGCGAAATGTGGTCTACCAGCTGACCTAGGGCCAGGTCATTGTCGGCCACGGCGGCCGTGGGCGAGATTTTGCCTACCTTTTGGCCGCTGGTGTGGTCGTTGCTGATGCGGATGGTGCTGAGCTGCGGCACCGCCCCGCGGGTCAGGAGCGAGTCGAAGTCCTGGGCCCAGACGCGTATCCGGTCCACGTCTTTCACGTCCATATCGAAGCCCGGCGACTTGGGGCACACGTGCCCACGTAGCGACTTGAGGTCGGTTTTGCCGTTCTCAGCAAACTCGCCGTAGGTGCGGTAGCGCAGGCCGGCGCGCTGGCAGTAATCCCACAAAAAGCCGTCGCGCGGATAAGCCACCAGGCGGCTGCCCTCGTAGTCGTAGGTGCCGCCGCGGCCGCCGTAGCTGATGGGCCAGGTCTTCTCCACGTAGTCGGTGGCGTAGGCGGCGGTGCTCCAGTTGTGGCCGTCGGCGCTCACCTCGGCATTCACATAAAAGTTGTCGAGCAGCACAAACTCGCTGGCCAGGGCGTGGTGATTAGGCGTGACTTTCTGCGGGAAAATGCAAAGCACCGAATCGCCGTTGCCCTGGCGCATATCGCCGAGTATCTGGTCGTAGGTGCGGTTTTCCTTGATGACGTAGAAGACGTATTTGATAGGGGAGGCCTCGCCCTTGCGGCGCGGAATGGGGTTGCCAGCCTCCCCTAGGGCCTCTTTTTCGGAGGTTTTGGTGAAAGGTGTGTTGGCGTACACCTGCCGCGAGTAGGCGGTTAGCTGGGGCACCGTGGGCGCCGCGATAAAGGAGAGCGTGCCCTTAAACAGCCCGCCGATGTATTCCACCGGCCCGTCGGCCAGCGTGTTGCCTGTGTGGTGGCCGCTGTGGTCGTTTTTCTTCAGCGGCTGCGGTCCGCGCGGGTTGGGCAACGACGAAAAGCCTTTGCCATTGGCCACCAGGATTTTCTTACCTAGGGTGCGCACGCAGGTCGGGTACCAGCCCGTCGGGATGAAGCCCTTCGCGGCGCTCTTGCCCGGCGTGGCCACGTCGAACACGGCCAGGCAGTTGTTGTCGGCGTTGGCGATGTACAGCGTTTTCTCGTCGGGGCTCAAGGCTAGGCCGTTGGTGGTCGAGCCCGTGAGCTTGGTAGGGTAGAGGGCGGTCGAAATGGTTTCGAGCACGCGCCAGCTCTTGGTATCTACCACCGAAACTGAATTGTCGTTGGCATTGGCCACGAACACGTAGTGTCCGTTGCGGCTCTGAATCAGCTCATTGGGGTGGCTCTCGGTGGGTAAGCGCTTGGCAATGCGACCGGTGGCAATGTCATAGGCCAGCAGTTCCTGCCCGCCCCACAGCGTGATGTAGAGCGTGCGCCCATCGGCCGCGAGCAGGCAGCCGTAGGCCTCGTGCCCGAGGTCGAGCCGGCTCAGGGTGCGCTTGGTTTTGAGGTCGAGCACGTACAGCGCATTATCCTCCTTGGTCACGGTGTAGAGGCGCTGCCGGGCTGCATCCACCGCTAGGCCCACCGGGCTGATTTTGGTGGGCCAGGGCTTACCTAAGCGCAGCGTGTCGGGCTGGCCGAACTTCTGCTTCGCTACCGGGTAAGCTAGGATGATATTGTCGTTGCCGCCCGATACGTAGAGGCGGTCGGCTGCCGGGCTCCAGGCCAGCCCGTACCACGACTTGGCAATGGCCTTCTCATCGAGCAGCTTCTCGGTAGCTGGGTCGATGAGCTGTACCTTCTGCGTGCTCTGGCCATTGTTGGTGACGGCTAGCAGCCGGCCGCCGGGGGCGAGTTGCATGTTGAGCGGCAAGTCGCCCAAGGGCAGCGAGGTGCCGGCCGGCGTCAGGCTCCAGCCGTTGGGCAGCAGGATGCTGGCGGCCTTGGGGTCGTTGGTAGGCACTTGGGCTACCGCCGAGCCAGTGGCCAGCAGCCCCAGGGCAACTGCCACGCGGGCAACTAGATACTTCATAAAAGGGAGATTAGGATAACTCCTTGCTCGCGCGCCATGCGTGCGCAAGGAGTTGCACTTAACCGCAAATATCTGGTACTCACGGCACACCCCTAGGTTAAGTTTTCGCTACCAACGCCACCGCTACGCCTTTGCACTAGCTGCCGTCGCCTTAAACTTTGCAATAGCCTGCCGGGTAAAACCAGACAGCACCAGCCGCCCACTGATGGCAGCGCGCTCACTCAATAAGCTGTCCCAATGCTCGGTGCCCTCCCAGATTACCTGCTTCATGGCTACCAACGCCTCGGGGTTGTAGCTGGCCAGCTTTTCGGCAAAGGCTTGCACGGCTGCATCTAAGGCCGCTATAGTTTCCAGTACTTCGGCGTAGAGCCCACGCTCCTGCGCCCAAGTCGCTGAGCGAAACTCGGCCGCATCCAGTGCGAGCTGGGCGTAGGCCGCCCGGCCGATTTTTAACTCCACCACTGGCCCTACCACGAAAGGCCCGATACCTATCACTAGCTCGCTGAGTTTCACCGACGCCTGCTGGGTAGCGAGGCAATAATCAGTGGCCGCCGCCACGCCCACGCCACCGCCAATGGCCTTACCCTGCACCCGGCCGACGATGATTTTGGGGCAGGTGCGGCAGGCGTTAATCACCAGCGCAAAGCCGGAGAAAAATTGCTGCCCCTGTGCCTCATCTTCGATAGCAACCAACTCATCGAAGCTGGCCCCCGCACAAAAGGTGCGCTCGCCTTCGCTTTTCAGGATGATGACTTTCGTTGTATCAGCCTGCCCCACGGCCGTGATGGTGGCCGCTAGCTGGCGTAATAGCTGCCCAGGTAGCGAGTTGTGCGAAGGGTGAAAAAACGAGATGGTAGCAATGCCTAGGGCATCGGTGGTGGCCGAAACGTGGCCGGCGGCGAGGGTGCTCATATAATGAGTTAGTGCTTTGTATTAAATACTACCGTCATGCTGAGCTTGCCGAAGCATCTCTACCACACCGTTGCAATGCCGTTCAACGGTGCGGTAGAGATGCTTCGGCAAGCTCAGCATGACAAGCATAGGTGAGGCTTACTCCTGGTTTTTCTTCTTCACAATCGTCAAAATGGTAGCTACAGCCACGGTGTCGCCGGTTTGGTCGGTCACTTCCACCAGCCAGCGCACGATGCCTTTGGCTACATCAGTTTCGTCGCGCTTCTCCTGGCCTATTTTCTCCTTCACCGTCAGCGTCACGCCGATGGTGGTGCCGGGATACACGGGCTTGGTGAAGCGGCACTCGTCGAGGCCGTAATTCAGCAAAACTGGCCCTTTGCGCGGGTCCACGAACATGCCGGCTGCCTTGCTCAGGATGTAGTACCCGTGGGCTACGCGGCCCGTGAAGAGCGTGCCATCCAGCGATGTAGCATCGACGTGGGCGTAGAAATTATCGCCCGACACTTGGGCAAAATTCGTGATATCGGCCTCCGTCACGGTGTGCTTGTGTGTGGTATAGGTCTGCCCGATTTCCAACTCCTCGAAGTAGTGCTGGAAAGGGTGTTTGTCCTTCTCAATCTGCTTGGCCTTGGGCTGATACACTTCCGTGATAGCGGTAATCATGCTCGGCGAACCTTGCAAGGCTACGCGTTGCATAAAGTGCTCAACGCCTCGAATACCGCCCATTTCTTGGCCACCGCCGGCCATACCCGGCCCACCATGTACCAGCTGAGGCATTGGCGAGCCGTGGCCTGTGCTTTCCTTAGCCATATCATTGTTGATGACTAGGATACGGCCGTGGTGCGTGGCCGCACCTAGCACAAACTCTTGGGCTGCGTGCGGGTCGTTGGTGGCTAGCGAGCACACCAGCGAGCCTTTGCCGAGGTTGGCCAATTTCACAGCTTCGCCTAGGTCGTGATAGGGCATCAAGGTCACCACTGGGCCAAAGGCTTCGAGTTCGTGCGAGTCGAGGTGCTCGAAAGGGCGCTCATTGAGCAGCACGATGGGCGAGATGAAGGCACCTTTGACTACATCGGCGCCGCGCTCTTTCCCTAGGATTTCTACGTTTTCGAGGTCGCCGTACACGATGGGCGTGTTTTTGGCGAGTTGCCGTACCTGCTCGCGCAGGCGCTCAGCCTGGGCGCGGCCAGCCAGTGCGCCCATGCGCACGCCCTCGGCCTGCGGGTGGCCGATGGTGGTTTGGGCCAAAGCTTTGCCGAGGGCAATTTGAACGTCTTCAAGCAGCTTATCGGGCACGATGGCGCGGCGGATGGCGGTGCATTTCTGCCCGCACTTAGCCGTCATTTCCTTGCGCACCTCTTTAATAAACAAGTCAAATTCCGGCGTGCCGGGCACGGCATCCGGCCCGAGCACTGCGGCGTTGAGCGAGTCGGCTTCTAGCGTAAACGGCACTGCCTCGCTGATGATGCGCGGGTGCGCCCGCAGCTTCGCACCCGTCGAGGCCGAGCCGGTGAAGGTCACCACATCCTGGTACGTGACGTGGTCGAGGATGCCCTGGCCCGAGCCTACTACCAGCTGCAACGCGCCCTCGGGCAGAATGCCGCTGGCGATAATCTCGCGCACTACGGCCTCGGTGAGGTAGGCCGATGGCACGGCGGGCTTCACCACGGCCGGCATGCCGGCCAGCAGGTTCACCGCTATCTTTTCGAGCATGCCCCAAATGGGGAAGTTGTAGGCGTTGATGTGCACCGCTACCCCCTCCCTAGGCACCAGCAGGTGCTGGGCCATGAAGGTGCCGCCCTTCGACAACCCCACCGGCTCGCCTTCCACGTAAAACGGCTTATCGGGAAACTTGCGCCGCAGCGAAGCATTGGCAAATAGATTACCGATACCGCCCTCAATATCAATCCACGAGTCGGCCCGCGTCGCGCCTGAGCGGTAGCTCAGCTCGTAGAAAATCTCCTTCTTCTCCTGCAAGTGGAAGGCCAGCGCCTTCAACATTCGCCCGCGCTCGTGGAAGGTCATTTTGCGCAGCGCCGGGTTGCCCACGCGGCGGCCATAATCCAGGATTTGGGCAAAGTCGAAGCCCTCCGTGTTGGCCAGCGCGATGACTTCGCCGGTGCTGGCATCGAGCAATTCGTGCGGGTCGGAGCCGCCGGCAGCCCAGCGGCCTAGGGTGTAGTTTTCGAGGGTGGGAGTCATTAGTTAGGTTGGCTAGAAAATGTAAGATTTCCGTTCGTCATGCTGAGCGCAGCGGAGCGGAGTCGAAGCATCTCTACCGCTTCGTTACTGACACTAGAAGTTAGTTCACCGGTAGAGATGCTTCGACTCCGCTGCGCTGCGCTCAGCATGACGGTAATAGTCTACTTGCAAGCGCGTCACACACGCTCAATAATTACGGCGTACCCCTGCCCCACGCCAATGCACATTGTCACAAGCGCGTAGCGCTTTTGCTGCTCATGCAGTTCCAACGCAGCCGTGTTCAGCAAACGGGCGCCGCTCATGCCTAGCGGGTGACCTAGGGCAATGGCGCCGCCATTGGGGTTGATGCGTGGGTCATCGTCGGCCAAGCCTAGGGCCCGGATGCAGGCCAGCGACTGGGCCGCGAAGGCCTCATTCAGCTCGATGATGTCCATGTCATTCAGCGTCAACCCCGCTTTTTTAAGTGCCTGCTGGGTAGCTGGCACCGGGCCGATACCCATAATTCGGGGCTCAACGCCAGCCACGCCCATGCTCACGAGGCGAGCCTTGGGCGTGAGGTTATGTTGCTTGATGCCTTCTTCCGAGGCCAACAGCAGCGCGGCCGCACCATCGTTGAGGCCGGAGGCGTTGCCAGCCGTTACGGTGCCGGTTTTGCGGAACGCGGGCCGCAGCTTTGCCAGGCCGTCGAGCGTGGTGGTCGGCTTCAGAAACTCGTCTTCGGCAAAGAGCACCGGCTCGCCTTTGCGCTGCGGAATGGGCACGGGCGCCAGTTCCTGCGCAAAGCGGCCACGCTGCTGGGCGGCGGCCGCTTTTTGCTGCGAGGCGTGGGCAAATTTGTCTTGGTCGTCGCGGCTGATGTGGTACTGGTCCACCAGGTTTTCGGCGGTTTCACCCATGGCATCGGTACCGTACTGGGCCTGCATCTCGGGGTTGATGAAGCGCCAGCCGAAGCTGGAATCGTGCATCTGCGAGTCGGTGCCGAAGGCCTTCGAGGGCTTAGACATGACAAACGGGGCGCGGGTCATATTCTCTACTCCACCCGCCACGAACAAGTCGCCGTCGCCGCTCTGGATGGCGCGCGCCGCCGCGATACCCGCCGACAAGCCGCTGGCGCAAAGCCGATTCACCGTTTCGCCGGGTACGCTATGGGGCAGGCCAGCTAGCAGCGCAGCCATGCGGGCCACGTTGCGGTTGTCTTCGCCGGCTTGGTTGGCGCAGCCCAGAATAACGTCGGCCACCGCAGCGGGGTCGGCGCCAGGGTTGCGCTTGAGCAGCTCGCGGATGGTGTGGGCGGCCAGGTCGTCGGGGCGCACGGCGGCGAGCGTGCCGCCAAAATTGCCGATGGGCGTGCGCACGCCGTCGATGATATAGGCTTGATTCATTGTTCTTTCGTTATATATATCGTTGTCATGCTTATCTGGCGTCCGCGCAGCGCAGCCGAAGCATCTCTGCCGCTTCGTTGCTAGCGATTGGAGTCAGTTTACCGGTAGAGATGCTTCAACTGCGCTGCGCGGACGCCAGATAAGCATGACGGACGTTATTGATTGGTCTCCTACAAAATCTCGTTGCTCGTGCGATAAGCGGTGCCTTTGAATAAGGCCAGCACTACCCCCTGCTGATTGACGACGCGCACCTGGTACACGCCGACTTTGTGCTTGAGGCTTTCCTCGCGAGCTTCTACCATGAGGACGTCGCCGAGCTTGCCAGCTTCGAGGTAGTCGACGGTGACGGTGAGGCCCACGCTTTGGCGGCCGTGGCTGTTGCAGGCGAAGGCAAAGGCCGTATCGGCCGCCGCAAACGTGGCGCCGCCGTGCAGCGAGCCGAAGCCGTTGAGCATATCGGGCCGCACTACAAAGTGCAGGCGGCAGTAGCCGGGGCCAACTTCCTCCACCTCCAGTCCCAAAAGCCGGCTGAACGTGTCTTGCCGCAGCATCAATTCCTTCACGGCCTCAGCCGGCTGATTATTGGCGGGTGGCAGTTGCGGGCTCATGCGACAGAAAGAATTGGTGGTTGCGGGCCAACCGCCGGAGCAGTGGGCTGGCCCGGTAGCGGTCGTCGTGGTACTCGGCGTAGAGGCTGTCGAGGGTGGCCAGCACTTGCAGCGGCGTGAGCTCGTTGGCCCAGGCCAGCAAGCCTTTGGGGTAGTTGACGCCGGTAGTCATGGCTAGTTCTAGGTCCTCGGCCGAGGCCACGCGCAAGTACAGGGCATCAGCGGCCTCGTTGATGAGCATGGCTAGCACTCGGTTCAGAATGCTGTAGCCCAGGCTCTCCTCTTTGGTAGGACTTGGTGGCACCGCGCCCGGCGCGTAGTCGTAGAAGCCGCGGCCGGTCTTGCGCCCTAGGTAGCCCGCCTCAAAAAGCCGCTTTTGGGTAAAGGAAGGTCGGTAGCGCGGGTCATAGAAAAAGGCCTTGAACACCGACTCCGTGACGCGATAATTCACGTCGTGGCCGATAAAATCCATCAGCGCAAACGGCCCCATGCGGAAGCCGCCTAGGTCCGTCATGGCCCAGTCGATGGTGGCGGCGTCGGCAATACCTTCTTCCAGGATGCGAATGGCCTCGCCGTAGAACGGCCGCGCCACGCGGTTTACGATGAAGCCGGGCGTGTCTTGGGCCAGCACCGGGCGCTTGTTCCAGCTGGCTACCAGCGCCTTTACTTCCTCGGCCAATCCGGCGCGGGTTTGCACGGCGGGTATCACCTCGACCAATTGCATAAGCGGCGCCGGATTGAAAAAATGAATGCCCACAAACCGCTCGGGCCGCTGGCACGCCGCCGCAATGGCCGTAATCGACAGCGACGAGGTGTTGCTCGCCAGCCAGCAGTCGGCCGACACAATGGCCTCTACCCCCCTAAAAACCTGCTGCTTTACTTCTAAGTCCTCCACAATGGCCTCGATAACCAAGCCGCAATCGGCAAAATCAGCCATCGTCTCGGTAGGGTGCAAGTTGGCTACGGCGGCCTCAGCGGCTTCGGTGGTCAGCTTACCTTTCTCGGCCAGCCGGCGCAGACTAGCGGCGATGCTGGTGGTGGCTTTTTCGAGGGCCGCCGCGTTTTGGTCGAGCAGGCGCACGGGATGGCCAGCGGTGGCGACCACTTGCGCAATGCCCGCGCCCATTGCCCCGCTGCCGATGATGCCGATGGTTATCTGTTGCATAGTTGAAAAGTGTAGCTTGGACTTTGTAGTCCGAGCGCGAGCGCAGCTCGCATCCACATTAGGACGAATTAGCCTACCGTTCTCAAGCGTAGCTGCTCGCTGCGCTCGCGCTCGGACTACAAAGTCCAAGCTACTGGCTACTTTACTGGCCGGTGAAGGTGGGTTGGCGTTTTTCCATAAAGGCGGCCACGCCCTCGCGGTAGTCGGCGGTGTGGCCGGCGCGCAGCTGGTAGTCGCCCTCGGCGCGTAGCTGCTGGGCCACGTCGTTGCCGAAAGTGCTGTTGAGCAGGTGCTTGGTGTAAGCTAGGCCTTTGGTGGGCAGGTTGGCTAGCTTGCGGGCCAGCGCGGTTACTTCTTGGTCGAAGGCTTCGTCGGCAAAGGATTTGTAAATCATACCCATTTGCACGGCTTCGGCGGCGCTCACTTTGTCGCCGAGCAGCATGAGGGCGCTGGCGCGCTGCAAGCCCACGAGGCGGGGTAGGAAATACGTGCCGCCGCTGTCGGGCACCAAGCCTATCTTGCTGAAAGCCTGGATAAAAGAAGCTGATTCTTTAGCCACTACAATGTCGCAGGCCAGCGCTAAGTTGGCCCCGGCACCGGCCGCTACGCCATTCACGGCCGCTACCACCGGCTTGTCGAGCTCGCGGATTAGCAGCACAATGGGGTTGTAGAGCTTTTCCACTATTTCGGCTACGTCAGGGGCGTTCGGGCCGGTTATTTCGGCTAGGTCCTGGCCAGCGCAGAAGGCTTTGCCCGTGCCCGTTAGTACCACGGCGCGTACGCTGGCATCGGCCTGGCACTCGCGCAGGTGCTGCTGGAGACCTAGGGCCACCTCGCGGTTGACACTGTTGAAAACGGCCGGCCGGTTGAAGGTCAGCGTGGCAACGCCATCGGCGAGGGAGAAAAGCAGGGGCTGGGAATCAGACATAGAAAGAATAGAGGGGGTAGGCCGCTCAGCTAGTGGCACTTGAAGTAATCGAACGGCTCGTGGCAGTCGTTGCACTGGTAAGACGCCTTGCAGGCAGTAGACCCAAATTGGCTAACCAGGCGCGTGTTATCGGACTTGCAATTGGGGCAGCGCACGGCCGTGTCCTGCCCAAAAAGATTGAGCATGTGGCCCGTGGCGGTGCCATCGACGGGCGGCGCGATGCCATAGGCTTCCAGCTTTTCGCGGCCGGCCGGAGTCATCCAGTCGGTGGTCCAAGCCGGGCTGAGTTGGTTGTGAATCGTGACTTGCGTGATGCCTTCGGCCAGCAGCCGCAGCCGAATATCCGTGGCAATGGTGTTCATGGCCGGGCAGCCCGAGTAGGTGGGCGTGATGTGCACGGTCACCTGCTCGCCCGCCACTTGCACGCCGCGCACGATACCTAGGTCCAGGATGCTGAGCACCGGCACTTCGGGGTCGAGCACCTCTTCGAGCAGTTCCCACACGCGGGCTTCGGTGACGTCGGTAGCTACCATGTCAGGCCGGGGTAGGCGCGCTGCACGTATTGCAGCTCGGTGAGAATGTACCCTAGGTGCTCGCTGTGGCGCCCCTCCTTGCCGCCTGCCAGGGCAAACGTGCTAGCGGCAGGGGTAGGCAGGGTAGCTTCTTGCAGCACATGCGCCACGTGGGCGGCCATAGCAGGTTGCAAAGCGGCGTAATCAGGGATAATGCCCGCTTCCTGCAACGCCTTTTCGGTGGCAGTGGGCGTGGTCAGCTCGGTGGCGTAGCGCCACAGGCTGGCGATGGCTTTCTCAACGCGCTGCCGGCTTTCGGGCGTGCCGTCGCCGAGGCGAATTATCCACTCCGAGCTCCACTTGAGGTGGTAGGCGGCTTCCTTCACGGCCTTTTCGGCGATGCCAGCTAGCCGCTCGTCGGGGCTGCTTTTGAGCTGTTGCAGAAAGGGATAGTGGAAATTGTCGAACAGAAACTGCCGCACAATGGTGTGCGCAAAGTCGCCGTTGGGCTGCTCCACCAGCAGCGGGTTGCGGTACTCCACGGCGGCGCGCAGGTAGGCTAGGTCGTCTTCGGTACGGCCTTTGCCTTCGAGCTCGGCGGCGTACTGGTAGAGGCTGCGGGTTTCGCCCAGCAGGTCGAGGGCGATGTTGGCCATTGCCAGGTCCTGCTCCAGGATGGGGCCGTGGCCGCACCATTCGCTGAGGCGGTGACCCAGAATGAGGCTGGTATCAGCCAGTTGCAGCACGTAGTGGAACAGCAGCTGCCGCACCTCCGCGGGGTAGGAAGCCAGGGTAGCAGATTCGGAAGGGGCAGCTTGCATAAGGAGCAGCATTACATGTGTTTAATGGAATCCGGCACGTCGTAGAACGTGGGGTGCCGGTACACTTTGTCGGCCGCCGGGTCGAAGAAGGCTTCGGCATCGTCGGGGTTAGAGGCGTGGATGTGCGTCGACTCGACCACCCAAATACTCACGCCTTCGAGGCGGCGCGTGTACACGTCGCGCGCATTTTGGATGGCCATCGTGGCATCGGCGGCGTGCAGGCTACCCACATGCTTGTGGTCGAGGCCTTGCTTGCTGCGAATAAAGACCTCCCAAAGAGGCCATTCGGACTGGTTCATTGTTGTATTTATTATTCTACGTTAGCGCGGGTAATTTCCCCCCCGGCCCCCTCTCCTTGGAGAGAGGGGGAGCCGACCGCTAGTAGGCGTCAGCAGTCGTTGTAAAGTCGTCAGGCTCTCCCTCTCCCCAAGGAGAGGGGGCCGGGGGGTGAGGTGCTACGATTAAGCCGCTACCCCCTCCCGCGCCTTGCGCTTCGCGGCGTGGGCCAGCGCCGCCTCACGCACCCAGGCGCCCTCTTCGTGGGCTTGCACGCGGGCTTGCAGGCGGTCGGCGTTGCAAAGGCCATTGCCTTTCACCACCTGCCAAAATTCCTCCCAATTCACCTCACCGAAGTCGTATGCCTTGCGCTCCTCGTTCCATTTCAGGGCGGGGTCGGGCACGGTGAGCCCTAGGAACTCGGCCTGGGGCACCATCATATCCACGAATTTTTGGCGCAGCTCGTCGTTGGTGAAGCGCTTGATGCGCCACTTCATCGACTGCTCGGTGTTGGGCGACTCCGAGTCTTTGGGGCCGAACATCATCAGCGTAGGCCACCACCAGCGGTTGAGGGCTTCTTGGGCCATCTCCTTCTGGGCGGGCGCGCCTTCGCAGAGCGTCTGCATCACCTCGAAGCCCTGGCGCTGGTGGAAGCTCTCCTCCTTGCACACCCGCACCATGGCCCGCGCATACGGCCCGTAGCTGGTGCGGCACAGCGGCACTTGGTTGAGGATGGCGGCGCCATCGACCAGCCAGCCCACGCAGCCCATGTCGGCCCAGCTCAGGGTGGGGTAGTTGAAGATGCTGCTGTACTTGGCCTTGCCCGAGTGCAGGTCGGCCAGCATTTGGTCGCGGCTGGTACCTAGGGTTTCGGCGGCGCTGTAGAGGTAGAGGCCGTGGCCGGCTTCGTCCTGCACCTTCGAGAGCAGAATGGACTTGCGCTTGAGCGACGGGGCACGGGTTATCCAGTTGCCTTCGGGCAGCATGCCCACCAGCTCGGAGTGCGCGTGCTGCGAAATCTGCCGAATCAAGGTCTTGCGGTAGGCCTCGGGCATCCAGTCCTTGGGCTCGATGCGCACGTCAGCGTCGATGCGGGCCTGGAACTGTTCTTCCTGCGTGAGGGCGGGCTTCTCTAGCGTTTCCATACTGCTTATTAGATTAAAATTTAATGCTTTGTAAAAACGTCTGTCATGCAGCGCGCAGCGAAGCATCTCGCATGGCGCAGTACTCAATACGTAAGCAACGAAGCGAGTGAGATGCTTCGCTGCGCGCTGCATGACAACGATTTATCATTGGTCAAAATCCACGGTCACTTGCTCCGTCACGGGCCGGGCCTGGCAGGTGAGCACGTAGCCCTTGGCCACCTCCGCTTCGGAGAGCGAGTAATTAACATCCATTTCTACGCGACCCTCGGTGACGCGGGCCAGGCAGGTGCTGCACATGCCGTTTTTGCAGGAATACGGGGCGTCGATGCCGCTTTCCAGCGCCGCGTGGAGGATGGTGTTGCCGTAGTACGACATTTCCAGCAGCCGGGCGCTGCCATCGAGCTTCAGCGTTACCAAGCTCTTTTTATCGTCTTCACCCACAGGCGGCAGCTTAGCTTTGGCCGCGCCGGCTTTGCCCGCATTAGCCGAGCCAAATAGCTCGAAGTGAATCTTCTCGGGCGCCACGCCGGCGCTGGTCAGCGCTGTGCGCACGCCGTTTACCATATCCTCGGGGCCGCACAAGAAGCACTCGTCAATCTTGCTGGCGGGCACCACTTTTTCGAGGAATTGCAGGGCCTTCTGCTCATCAATGCGTCCGAATAGCAGGTCAGCGTCGCCCTGCTCGCGGCTCAGAATGTGGTACACGCTCAAGCGGTGCAAAAACTTGTTTTTAAGCGCCTCCAGGGCTTCTTTGAAGATGATAGAGTTGCGGCCCCGGTTGCCGTACACCAGCGTCACGCGGCTGTTCGGCTCGGTTAGCAGCACCGTTTTCACGATGCTGAAAATGGGCGTGATACCACTACCCGCCGCAAACGCCACGTAGTGCTTGGCCTGCGTGGGGTGCAGCGCGGTGTGGAAGTGCCCGGCGGGCGGCATTACGTCGAGTTCTTCGCCCGCGCGCAGGCCATCCACGGCCAGCGACGAAAAGCGGCCTTCCGGCACTTTCTTGATGGCCACCTGCCACTCATTATCGAGCGGACTGCTGCAAATGGAGTACGAGCGACGCAGCTCCTCACCGTTGTGGATGCGCCGAAACGTGAGGTACTGCCCCTGCGTGAAGCGGAACGCCTCGCGCAGGTCGGCGGGCACGTCGAGCGTCACGCGCACGCAATCTGGCGTTTCGCGGGCAATGTGCTTGATTTTGAGTTTATGAAAGCGGCTCATGCGGTAGGTTTTTTCAGCCCGTCAAGGAGCATGGTAAGGAGGTCGGCCTCTAGCTCGGCGGCCGACAAGTTGCGCCCCGGCCGGTACCACAGCTCGACCCAGCGCACCGCCGAGAGCAGCGTAAACAAGGCTACCGACACATTCACAGCCTGCAACTCGCCCGCCGCAATGCCTTGTTCAATCAGCGCCGCAAAGCCTTTCTCATAACGCTTGCGGGCCTGCTTAAATTCGGTCAGGCGCGGCTCAGTCAAAGCTTTCCATTCGTTGTTGGCCACCGATACGGCGGCGCCGTCCTTGGTCATCAGGCGCACGTGCCGCCGCAGCAGCTCGGTTATTTTTCCGAGGTAAGTCGCCTCCATCTGTTCCACCTCGGTCAGCTGCGCAATGTAGGTATCCGACACCTGGAAGCAGATGATTTCCAGAATCTCGTCCTTCGACTTGATGTGGTTGTACATGCTGGCCGCGTCGAGGCCCACCCGCGCCCCTAGGTCACGCATCGACGAGCTGCCAAAGCCGCGCTCTTTAAACAACCGGGCGGCTTCGTCGAGGATGAGCTGCCGCTGCTCGGGCCGGCGCTTTTTCACCAGCCGCACCGCGCCCTTGGCGGGCGACGTGGCCGTCGGGGCAGGACTAAGAGCGGTTTTTGGAGGCATATGCTTCTGTTTCTGGTTTCTATGTCCGTTGTTCGACAAGCGAGGCGCCCTAGGCTAGCGCTCGCAGGTCGCGCACGCGGCTAAGCTTGCCGCCCTCACTGCGCGGCAGCGTGCCGAAGCCGAGCAGCGTCACCTTCATGCTTAAGCCGACGTTGTCCTTTATTTTCTTGGCAAACGAGCCTTGCAGCGCCTGCAAGCAGTCGTGCTGCTGCACGGTGTCGGCGGTCACGGTTTCCAGTCCTAGGTCGCGCATGAGGTCTTCCGCGATTTCTACGCTCACCTCTACCTCGTCTAGGTTGCCGCGGCGCGAAGCGACCACTTGGTAATAAGGGCTCACCTGGGGTAGGCTGCTAAGAATATCCTCGACCTGGGTGTGGAAAAAATTGACTCCGCGAATGATGAGCATATCATCAGCCCGGCCGCGGATGGGTCCCATCTTCACGTGCGTCCGGCTCTCGGAATGGTCGTAATAGAGGTTAGTGATATCGTTGGTCCAGTACCGCAGAATGGGCATGGCCTTCTTGGTCAGGGTTGTAAAAACCAGCACACCTAGCTCGCCTTCAGCTACTGGCTCGCCGGTGTGCTTGTCCACTATTTCAGGGTAGAAATGGTCTTCCCAAACGTAGCTGCCGGTGCCGCGCTCGTTCACGTCTTCCTGCGACACGCCAGGGCCCATGATTTCGCTAAGGCCGTAGATGTTGGTGGCCTTCACGCGCAAACCGGCCTCTACCTGCTGGCGGATGGTGTCGGTCCAGGGCTCGGCGCCCAGCACGGCATACTGTAGATTGATAGCTTCGGGGCTGATGCCGCGGCGCTTGATTTCCTCGGCCAGCACCTGCGCATAAGAGGGGGTAGCGCAAATGATTTCGGGCCTAAAATCCTGCAATAATTGCAGTTGCCGGTCGGTGCTACCGCCCGACACGGGGATTACTGTCAGCCCCAACTTCTCGGCACCGTAGTGTATACCTAAGCCGCCAGTGAAGAGGCCATAGCCGTAGGCATTTTGAAGTTTCATGCCGGGCCGGCAGCCAGCAGCGGCCAGCGAGCGGGCCACTACTTCGGCGAATATGTCGAGGTCACCAGCCGTGTAGCCCACCACCGTGGCTTTGCCCGTAGTGCCGCTGGAGCAATGCAGCCGCGCTACCTCGTTTTCGGGCACTGCGAACAGGCCGAAGGGATAATTATCTCGAAAATCCGTCTTCTGGGTAAAGCTCAGCTTACCTAGGTCATCTAGTCCGCGAAAGGTGCTAGGGTGCACACCTAGGGCGTCAAACTTCTGCTTATAGAAGGGCACCCGGTCGTACACGTATGCCACCTGCTCTTTGAGCCGGGCATTTTGCAGGGCGCGCAACTGAGGCAGCGGTAGCCGCTCAATCTCGGGGTTGAACAGCATGGGAGAAGCTGTTGGTGGGTGGGAAAGGGATAGTGCTAGAACGGTTACCGGGGGTAGTCCATTCTTTTCAGCTACAAATAAACACAAACAAATGTTTGTTTAGGAAGAAGGGGTTAGTACGGCTGATTGGGTGGCGCATATAGCGTAGAAGGCCGAGCAGCAAGCCAAGTATTAGGCTTTACTAGGCAAGTGGATTCTGCTCATGGAATTGGCCCGCATTGGTAACGAAACTAAGAAAATAAACCCCTTGGCGTACAGCATCCGTCGCGGTCAGGACATCAAAACTGAATAGCGCCCCGCGTGGGGCCGCCACCTGATATTAGCATGTAAATCCATCGATGGCGGCCGCTACGTCGTACTGCATAGGATAGGCGAACAGCAGGACCTGCTGTTTGTGGTACTCGACCGGGTAACTCGTAAATGGACCTTGTCGGAGTCTACGCTGTTGGCTGGTCAGTACTAACCCTTGTTTTTTGACTGGCAACTATTGCCAGCACCTTGCGCATGAGCGATTCCACGTATGATGCTGTCGTCGTTGGCTCGGGGCCCAATGGGCTGGCGGCTGCTATTACCTTGCAGCAGGCCGGCTTGTCGGTGCTGCTGCTCGAAGGCAAAAAGGAACTCGGCGGTGGCCTGCGCACGGCCGAGCTAACGCTGCCGGGCTTTCGCCACGATATCTGTTCGGCCATTCACCCACTGGCGGCAGCATCGCCGTTTTTTCAGACCTTGCCGCTGGCGCAGTATGGGCTCCAATACCTCACGCCACCTGTGGCTGCTGCGCATCCCTTCGACGATGGCACGGCGGCCGCTGTGGTAAACTCTTTGGCTGACACTGCCCAGGGCCTAGGGCCCGATGCCAAAACCTACCAAAGGCTGCTTGCGCCGCTGGTAGCCAGCTGGCCCGGCCTCGCCAATGATGTTCTAGCCCCACTGCACTTCCCCAAGCATCCCTTTGATATGGCACATTTTGGCTTGTCGGCCCTGCTTCCGGCCACGGTGCTCACGCGGCGCTTTCAGGGCGAAAAAGCTAAGGGCCTATTTGCTGGCATGGCGGCCCACGCCATTCAGCCGCTGAGTAACCTAACTACTTCGGCCATCGGGCTAGTGCTGCTCATTGCCGCACACCGAGGTGGCTGGCCCCTACCTAGGGGCGGCTCGCAGGCCATCGCCGATGCGTTAGTGGCTCACTTCCGAGCGCTGGGCGGGCACGTCGAAACGGGTACCTATGTGCGCTCGCTGGCCCAACTGCCTCCCGCCAAAGCCGTGCTTTTTGACGTGACCCCCGCGCAGCTCTTGCAGATTGCCGGGCATAGCTTGTCAAGTATTTACCAGTGGCAGCTGCGGCGCTACCGCTACGGCATGGGCGTGTTCAAGGTCGATTGGGCGCTGGCCGAGCCTATTCCCTTCACAGCTCCTAAGTGCGCCCAGGCTGGCACCGTGCACCTAGGTGGCACCCTAGGCGAAATTGCGGCCAGCGAGCAAGCCGCAGCCAAAGGCCAGCACCCCGAGCGTCCCTTTGTGCTGCTAGCCCAGCAAAGCCTCTTTGACAACACCCGCGCCCCGGCTGGCCAGCACACGGCCTGGGCCTACTGCCACGTGCCCAACGGCTCGCGGGTAGACAGCACCGCGGCCATAGAGCGCCAGGTCGAGCGCTTCGCGCCGGGCTTCCGCGAGCGTATTCTCGCCCGCCACACCTTCGATACGGCCCAGTTAGAAAGCTACAACCCCAACTACGTGGGCGGCGATATCAACGGCGGAATGTTAGACATCAGGCAGTTGTACACGCGGCCGGCTTTACGGGCCTCACCTTACCGCACTTCGCAGGCAGGGCTGTATCTGTGCTCGTCGGCCACGCCGCCCGGCGGCGGGGTGCATGGTATGTGCGGCTACCACGCCGCCAAGCGCGCGCTGCGCGATGTGTTTCACCTACCGGCTGCGCCGCTTTATCAAACTTAATTATCTTAGTATCTATATTATAGCAAGGTTTCTCCTGTCCTTACTAAGTGCGCCTTTATCCTGCGTGGAGATTGAATAGTCGGGGTGCTAAGGCCCCGCTCATCGCCTTATCGCTGCTAATGCGTGCCTTTCGTGGTGCCCGTCATTAGCGAGACTGTGAAAGAAGCCCTCAAACGACTTGCGCTGGCCTTAACCAGCTCAATTATAAGCCGATGGCCAATAATGCCGGCTTGTGGCCAAGCTCCATTCTTCGTTGATTTCGGCAACTTAGCAAGATGCTAAAAGCAAAACACCCACTCAGATTCTCATCTAAGTGGGTGTTTTTTGTGTGGGAGATACTGGGTTCGAACCAGTGACCCTCTGCTTGTAAGGCAGATGCTCTGAACCAGCTGAGCTAATCTCCCTTTTCCCGAGTGGCGTTGTGGCCGTTTGGGAGTACAAAGATGGGGGGATTTTTTGGAATGGCAAAACCCGTCGCTGAAAAAAGAGCCTAAAACCAGCGTAATTAGTGGGGTGGTGAGGGTAAGTTTTTCAGGCTCAGCAATAAAAAATTTTATCTAAAAGTGAGTTTTAGGTAGCTCTTGTAACGCAAATGGGGCGCTGCCGTTAGGTAGGAGCCGGGCGCATCAGCGCCTGAGTAGTTTTTTACACACTTTTCTTCTTTCTCATGGAAACTCAACTGCTCCAGAATTATTCGGAAGCCGAAAAAACGGCTTACCTGAGTGCCATTGCGGCCCTTGCTACGGCCGACCGCCAAGCCTCGGCCCCCGAAACGGAGTTTTTGCAGCGCCTTACGCAGCAAGCAGGCCTGTCGGAGGGCGCGGCCCAGCAGGTAATTCAGGCTGCTCAAAGCTCGAGCAACCAAACCATCCAGCAGAATCTTGACGCCCTCAAAGGCAGCGACCTCCGCTTTTCACTCATTACCGACCTCATCAGCTTTGCCCGCGCCGATGGCGCCTACTCCAACGATGAAGAGGCTATGGTGAGCAAAATGGCCAGCTACCTAGGCGTGAATGCCGAGCAGAAGGCTACGCTCGAAAACGTAGTTGACCAAGCCGCCAACGTGCCACACAGCGCCGAAGACCCCAACAAGCAAAGCTTCTTGGGGGGCCTGGGCGACAAGCTCAGCAACGTAGGTATTCCTAAGGGTGCGCTAATGGCCGGCTTGCTGGGCGTGGTAGCACCCATGGTTATTTCGCGGGTAGTAGGCGGCGGCCAGCGCCAAGGCCAGCCCAGCGGCAATATGGGCGGTATGCTCGGCGGCTTATTGGGCGGTGGGCAAGGTGGCGGCAGCTCTATGGGGGGCCTACTCGGCGGTTTGCTGGGCGGTGGCCTGCTCAGCGGCGTGCTCGGTGGTGGCAGCAATAACAGCGGCTACGACACCTCGGCTTATCCGCAGCAGGGCTCTATGGGTAGCGGGGGCCTAGGCTCCATTATGTCGGTGCTGGGAGGCCTAGGTGGCCAGCCCAACTCGCAGCCGCGCAGCGCAGGTGGCGGGGGCCTCTTGGGCAGCGGCATGGGCAGCTTGCTCGGCGGCCTGTTTGGCGGCCGGTAACGGCCACTGATTGATTGGCCATAATAAAGGCGCGGCGGCTCTTCTATTGAAAAGCCGCCGCGCCTTTGTGCTAAGTAAGAGTACCGCTAGATACCTAGGTGCTCTTGGTGGTGCTGGTGCTGGCAAATATGCCGCCTTCTTTTTCCACTACTTCTACTATGCGGTAGTTGAGGTCTTCCTTGGTATCGAGGTACTCGTCGTAGTTGGTAGTCTCTATAAAGTACTGAACTGTCACCTCCTTGCCGCTGGGGGTGAGAGCATTAAACTTCATTTGCACATCGGGCAGTACTAAGGGATGCTGCTGAATGGCTGCCATGGCCCCCGCAATAATAGCATGCAACTGCCCACTGCTCGTTTTCTGGTCAAATATGAGTGTGAAGCCTACCCGGCGCGAGGTGCGCAGGCTGAGATTGTCCAGGGGCTTGTCAATCATGCTTTTGTTAGGCACAGTCAGGAAGCTTTTCTCGGCTGTGCGTAGGCGGGTGCTGCGAAAACCGATTTTCTCAACCGTGCCACTCACGTCGCCCGCCGACACTAGGTCGCCCACCCCGAACGGCTGGTCTAGGAAGATGGTGAACGAGGCCAACAAGTTCTCGATACTTTCCTTGGCCGCAAATGCCACTGCCAGCCCCCCAATGCCCAGCGTGCCCACAAAGCCTACCACATTTACCCCAAACACGCGGCCCAGTATCACCATGAGCCCGATAAGCAGCACAAAGACCTTGAGCAAATCCTTGGCAAACGGTAGGAATTGATTGTCGAGCCGCTGCGAGCCCGGCGTGGCTGTGAGCTCGGCGCGCCGCTGCAACATCAGCAGGGCAAAATCGACCACGCGCAGCACCACCCACACAATGGTCACAATAATTCCTAGGTGAAATAAGTTAAGGAGGGCAACCTTAGGCCAGGGCTCCACGCCTTTCACGGCCGTGGGCGGCAGTGGGTAGCGCAAAACGCTGAAGGATAGATAAATCGTGCAGAGAAAGAGTAGCGTGCTAAGTGGTTGGATAAATAAGTCGTGCAGCTCTTGTTCTGTAATGCCGGCTGTGTAGCGCTTGGTAAGGCGAAATAAAAGGCGGCTCAGCAGTCGCGTCAGCAACCGGTTCAGACCTGCTCCCAGGCCTAAAACCACGAGGGCAAAAACATAATCTAATAATTCATTACCTAGCACCTCACGGTGCAAAAAAGGCGGTATTTCCATCTACTGCGTGGTTCAAGTGAAGAGAAGCAATATGGTCGGTACGCGCCTGGCACCTTGGCAGTTGGCTTCAGCCGGGCCAACGCCCGGTGGCCAACCTAGGGCCCTTGGGCGTGGCCTTTTTTACCAAGCGGCTGCCACACAAGCGGTTGCTGGTAGGTAGCATAAGCGCAGTACTATTTCCAGAAAAAATTGCTAAACCTATTATTTAAAAACTTCTTAGTATAAAAATTGTTAAGTCTACTTTAACGCAATATAGCAGATTGATTAATAAGGTATAAATTAAAGCATTAAGTATTTAAGAACTAATTTTCTTACCCAAGCGTAGTACAGATACGCAATTTCCCCATCTCTATATTTTTCAATGAAACCACTGCATTCGCGTGTCGAAACGCAACAACTGGACCGCGCTGCTGCTATGCTGAAAGTTCTGTCTCACCCCAAGCGTCTGGCAATTGTCGACCTCCTGGGTAAGCTCAAGGGCAGCAAAGACCAGCAAATGTCTGTTACCGAAATCTACCAAGCGTTGGATTTGCCCCAAGCCATCGCCTCGCAGCACCTCATCACCCTGAAGGACCGTGGTGTGCTGAAATCGAATAAAATAGGTACCAAAATTTACTATGCTCTGGCGGTACCTCAGTTAATGAAAGTGATTGATACCCTGGAAGATTACTCCGGGCGCATCTAGTGCCATCTATTCGGTGAGCTGTATGCTCACTACTCGCTATGAAAACGCTTCTGGTTAAATAACCACACCAGAAACCTGAAAAAAGGGCCGCTTATCCAAGCGGCCCTTTTCAGTTTTAGGAGGGAGCGTAGCAGCCTAGGTACCTAGGCTGGCACCGACTGGCCCTCCAGGTCAAAAATGCTGGTAAGCAGCGGTAGCAACTGCTCGGCTTCGTCGCGGCGGCAGGCAGCCTTTAGCTGCAGCACGTGCTGCTTCAGCACTTTCTGCATAAAGGCGCGCGTGGCCTCGTCAAGCAATTTTACTTCGGCAGGCGTAGCTTTTTTCTGGAAGCGGTCGAGCTCCTGCTGGCGCAACTGCTCGAGGCCGGCTTTCATGCGCTGGATGAGGGGCGATACCAGCATCTCGCGGCTCCAATCGGCAAAGTCTACCAGGCTGCTCTCGATGAGGCTGCGCACCTGCGGCACGGCGGCTAAGCGCTGTTCTAACGCAGCCGAGGCTTTGCTCTCGATGGCATCGACGTTGTACACTAGCACGCCGGGCACCTGCTCAACATCGGCCGCTACCGAGCGCGGCACCGACAGGTCGATGAAGAACTTGTAGCTCAGGACATCAAGATGCGCTACCAGCTCGCGGGTGAAGAAGGGTTCGGCCCGATTGATAGAAGAAATGATAACGTCAGCTTCGCGCAACGCAGAAGTCAACTCTTCAAAGTCTACGACCTGCAAGCGGCCAGGCGCAAACTCGGCGGCGAGCTCTTCGGCGCGGGCGCGAGTGCGGTTGCACAGCGTTACGCTGGCAAAAGCCTTGCTGTCGGCTAAGTGGCGACATACATCTGAGCCAATCTCGCCCAGGCCCACCACCAGCACCCTAGGGCTGGCTACGTCGGCCGTTAGCTCCTCTACCAACTCCAGGGCAGCGTAGCTCATGCTGGCAGCCCCGTCGCGGAAGCTGGTTTCTTGCTGCACCCGCTTGTTGGTAAAGAAGATAGTGTGCAGCAGGCGGTGCAGGAAGGGGCCGGCTACGTCGGCATCAGCGGCCCACTGATAGGCCAGCTTCACCTGGTTGATAATCTGTAAATCGCCTACTACCTGCGCATCGAGCCCAATAGCCACTTCAAAGAGGTGCCGCGTGGCCGTTTCGGCTTCGTTGTAGCGGTCGAAGTAGGGCGCAAAGTCGCCAATATCGGCCCGGTGCTTCAGCTGGCCGAGGGCTTGGATGATGGCGGCCGATTGGTCGTCGTCGTGAGCATAGTAGACCTCGGTGCGGTTACAAGTGCTGAGTACCAGCAAGTCGCTGAGGTGCAAGTCGGTATGCAGCTGCTGTAAGAAGCGGCGACACGCGGGTTCGTCCAGGGCCAACAACTCGCGGATAGCGAGCGGCGCTTTCTTAAAAGATAGACTAACCGCTTTAAAAGAATGGGACATAGCACGGGACGGCCCATGGCCGGCCTGCAAAATTACGGTATAAATAATAGCTTTAGAAACAGTGGCGCGCGCCACCTAGTTCGAGTAGATTGCTGTAAAAGCCCAGATAACAGCGGAATTACCTTAACTTGGAATAGCTCTAAATAGTGGCTAGGGTGCTTAGCTGTTAAAACCTTGCCCTGGCTACGACCTTTGTGGCTGTATGTTGATTCCTCTTTACGACCAAAAATCCCGAATTAAGCTAATAGTGCTTGTGCTGGCGCTGCTCATTGGAGCAGCTACTATGCTGTACACAAATGCGTTAGTGCTTAGGCTGTCGGAGCAGGAGCAGCGCCAGATAGACCTCTACGCTAAAACGCTGCGTTATATGATTAGCACGGAGGAAACGTATAGCCTACCTTTTTTACAAGACCAGATAATTGACGCCAACACGACTATCCCCGTCATTCTGACCGACGGAGAAAATATTATTGATACCCGCAACTTAGGGTTGGGAAAAAACATCACGCTGCCCGATTCGCTGCGGCAGGTGAAGCAGCTATTGCTGAAGATGCAGCAGCGGCATCCTCCCATTCCGATAGAGCTGCCAGGCAACACCCACAATTATATTTTCTATCAGGATTCGGCCTCGCTAAGCCAGCTGCGCACCTACCCTAGGGTGCAGTTGGCGGTCATTGCCTCGCTAGCTATGCTAGCTTACCTCAGCTTTAGCTACTCGCGCCGGGCCGAGCAAAACCGCGTGTGGGTGGGCTTGGCCAAGGAAACGGCGCACCAGCTGGGTACGCCGCTAAGCAGCCTGGTGGGGTGGCAGAGCTATTTGCGCGAGTCGGAGCGCTTCCGCGACGAGCCCATTGTGGAAGAGTTGGGTAAGGACATCAAGCGCCTGGAAATCATTACGGAGCGCTTTAGTAATATCGGTTCGGTGCCGGTGCTCAAGGCCGAAAACCTGTACTTGACTACTCGCAACGCCATTGCCTACCTAGAGGCCCGCGTGTCGCGCAAAGTAAAATTTAGTATCGAAACCGACCTGCCCCTCGACACGCCCGCCTGCCTAAATGTACCACTGTTCGACTGGGTCGTCGAGAATATCTGCAAGAACGCTGTGGATGCCATGGATGGCCGAGGCAGCATTACACTGCGCCTGCGCCGCGTGCGCCCCCGCCGCCGCTGGTGGACGCGGCGGCCGTCGCCTCCGCAAGTAGCCATTGACATTACCGATACGGGCAAAGGCATTCCCAAAAACAAGCTGGAAAGCGTGTTCTTACCCGGCTATACCACTAAAAAACGTGGCTGGGGCCTAGGGCTGGCACTGGCTCGCCGCATCATTGAAAATTATCATCAGGGCCGTCTTTTTGTGAAGTGGAGCGAGGTGGGCAAGGGTACAACCTTCCGGCTAGTGCTAAACCAATAATACCCTTCACAAAAAAGGCCGCCCCATGGGGTGGCCTTTTTTGTGAAGAGCACTATTCGACGAATCTACAGTTCAAGTATTGCTAGTTACTCTCCAATAACTAGTTGTTCAGGCAGATGCAGCAGGTAATCGCCGTATCCGCTCTTACGTAGAGGCTCAGCAATTTTGCGGAGTTGGTCGGCATTGATAAAGCCCTGACGGTAAGCAGCTTCCTCAATAGAGCCAACTTTCAATCCTTGACGCTGCTCCAGCACGCGCACAAACTCGCCGGCCTGCATCAGGCTTTCGAAGGTGCCCGTGTCGAGCCACGCCGTGCCCCGACCTAGGATGCCCACTTTGAGCTTACCCCGGCGTAGGTACTCGCGGTTTACGTCCGTGATTTCATACTCGCCGCGGGGGCTGGGCTCTAGGTTCTTGGCAATTTCTACCACATCGTTGTCGTAGAAATACAAGCCCGGCACAGCGTAGTTGCTCTTGGGGTGCTCGGGCTTCTCTTCGATGCTGAGCGCTACTTTGTTGTCATCAAACTCAACTACACCATAGCGCTCGGGGTCGTGTACGTGGTAGGCGTATACCACCCCGCCGTCGGGGTCGTTATTGGCTTTGAGGAGAGCTTCTAAGCCTTCACCGTGGAAGATGTTGTCGCCCAGCACCAAGGCCACTTTGTCCTGGCCAATAAAGTCGGCGCCGAGCACGAAGGCTTGGGCGAGGCCGTTGGGCAATTCCTGTACCACGTACTGAAAGTTGCACCCTAGGTTCTGGCCGTCGCCCAGCAGCTTCTTAAACTGCGCTTGGTCGTGGGGTGTGGTGATAATGAGAATATCCCGAATGCCCGCCATCATGAGCAGCGACAGTGGATAATACACCATCGGCTTATCATAAACCGGCATGAGCTGCTTCGATACGGCCAGCGTGAGAGGGTGCAAGCGGGTACCGGAGCCACCGGCGAGAATAATACCTTTCATAATAAGATGTTGATAAAGAATGTAATATCTGAGAAATGTTTGGCTGGAGGAAGGCAGTATTAGTTACGTTCCTTAATAAATTCCTGGTTGGTGCCAAACCAGCTTAAGGTCTGCTTCAGACCCTCACGGATACGCACCTGCGGCGCGTATCCTAGGCGGATTTCGGCCTTGCTGATATCGGCTAGCGAGTCGCGGATATCGCCGGCGCGGTTGGGCCCAAATTTGGGCTCCAAGGTCGAGCCAGCTTCTTCGCGCAAGATGTCATACATCTGTACCAGCGAAGTGCGGTCGCCCACAGCAATGTTGTACACTTGGTTTACCGCTTCGGGATTGTCAGTGAGGGCCGCCCGAATGTTAGCCTGCACGCAGTTCTCCACGAAGGTGAAATCGCGGGTTTGACCACCGTCGCCGTTGAGGGTAGGGGCCTGGTCTTGCAAAATAGCGTCGATAAACAGCGGAATAACCGCCGCATACGCTCCCCCTGGGTCTTGGCGCGGGCCAAAGATGTTAAAATAGCGCAGGCCAATGATTTCCATGCCGTAAGTGCGGGCAAATACGTCGGCGTAGAGCTCATTGGCGTACTTGGTCACCGCATAGGGCGAAAGCGGCTTGCCGATACGGTCTTCTACCTTGGGCAAGCCGGGGTGGTCGCCATAGGTAGAAGAAGAGGCAGCATATACAAAGCGCTTGATACCAGCTTCCTTAGCGGCATACAGCATCTTTACAAAGCCTCCCACGTTCACCTCGTCCGTTGTCACGGGGTCGTTGATAGAGCGCGGCACCGACCCTAGGGCCGCCTGGTGCAACACCACATCGATGCCCTCACAGGCGCGAGCGCAGGCATCACGGTCCCGAATATCACCTTCCTGCACTTCCAAGGCGGGGTTACCCTCAAACAAGCGGAGGTTTTTGCGGAAGCCGTTGGAAAAATTATCGAGCACCCGCACTTTTTTAGCGCCGTACTTGAGCAGGTATTCGACAAGATTAGAACCAATAAAGCCAGCCCCACCCGTTACGAGAAAAGACGTATCGCCGAGCGGCTGATTGTGGAAAGGAAAATCGTACATCGTTGCTATAATTGTCATTGCGAGCGCAGTGAAGCAATCGCACCGGAGTAGTTACCGAAGGGTGGTAGCCTAGGTCGACCAAGGCTGTTTAGGTGCGATTGCTTCGCTGCGCTCGCAATCACACAGGGATTTACCGGTCAGCGTATTGCTTCTGGTTATATTCTTGGTAAGCACCACTGGTCACGTGGTCGAGCCACTCTTGGTTGGCCAGATACCAGTCTACGGTCTGGCTCAAGCCCTGCTCGAAGGTGACGCTGGGTTTCCAGCCAAGCTCGTTCATGATTTTTGAAGAGTCGATGGCGTAGCGCATGTCGTGGCCGGCACGGTCGGTTACAAACTTGATAAGCTTGCGCGACGTACCTACTTCTTGGCCCGTTTTCTCGTCCACTACATCGCACAGCAGCTGAATAAGCTTTAGATTCTGCCACTCATTCACGCCGCCAATGTTGTACGTATCACCAAGTTTGCCTTGGTGGAAAACGGCGTCGATAGCCGTCGCGTGGTCTTTCACAAACAGCCAGTCGCGCACATTTTCACCCTTGCCGTACACGGGCACCGGCTGGCCGGTGCGCAGGCGGTGAATAGCCAGCGGAATAAGCTTCTCGGGGAAGTGATTGGGGCCGTAGTTATTTGAGCAATTGCTCAGCTTCACGGGCAGGCCGTAGGTATGGTGCCAGGCCCGCACAAAGTGGTCGCTGGAAGCTTTGGAAGCCGAATAGGGCGAGCGTGGGTCGTAGCTAGTTTCCTCCGTGAACATCTCGGGGCCAAAGTCCAGCGAGCCGTACACCTCGTCGGTGCTAACGTGATAAAACGTGTGCCCGTCGTAGCCGCCGGGCTGCCACAGGTTCTTAGCCGCGCTCAGCAGATATACGGTACCTAGGACGTTGGTGTGCACAAAGGCCAGCGGGTCGGTGATGCTGCGGTCGACATGACTTTCGGCCGCAAGGTGAATTACGGAGTCAGGTTCTTCTTTGGCAAATAGCTCATTCACAAAAGCCTGGTCAGCAATATCGCCCTTAATAAAACGGTAATTAGGGGCGTTCTCGATATCGCGCAGGTTCTCCAGATTGCCCGCGTAGGTGAGGGCATCGAGGTTGAGAATCTGGTACTCCGGATACTTCGTGACAAACAGCCGCACCACGTGCGAACCGATGAAGCCGGCCCCGCCGGTAATGAGAATTTTCATTTTGTACAATCGCTGGCGGCTAAGCTGCTAGCTAGTAGCCATTAAAGAATAGATAATAACAAAAAGGAGAGCTGACAGCTGGTAGCCAATAATAAGCTTATTTGAGTGTCTGCTGCCATTTCCAGGCGCTAGCCAGGGCATCGAAGAGCGACGTTTCAGTTTTGAACCCTAGGACCTCGGCTGCCTTCGTAGCGTCGGCGTAAATGGCGGGCACATCGCCGGTGCGGCGTGGGCCGATGGCGTAGTTTAGCTTTTGGCCGCTGGCTTTTTCAAAAGTCGTAACTACTTCAAGTACTGTATTACCCTGGCCTGTACCAATGTTGAATGTCTCGACGGCATCGGTAGCCTTATGGTCGAGCAAGCGTTGCACCGCCACCACGTGGGCCTTGGCCAAATCCACGACGTAAATGTAGTCGCGGATATTAGTGCCATCGGGCGTGTCGTAGTCGTTGCCAAAAATGGTCAGCTTCTCGCGCAGGCCAGCGGCCGTTTGCGTGATGAAGGGCACTAGGTTATTAGGTACACCTAGGGGCAGCTCGCCAATCTTGGCCGAGGGGTGCGCCCCAATGGGGTTGAAGTAGCGCAGCAGAATAGTGCGCAGCTTGTTGTCAGGCGCCCCCGACACGTCGTGCACGATGTCTTCGCACATCTGCTTGGTGCGGCCGTAGGGCGAGGAAGCTGGCTTGGTGGGCGTGGCCTCCGTCACGGGCAGCTGGTCGGGCACGCCGTACACAGTGCACGACGAGGAGAATACCAAGTTCTCGATGCCAACCTCGTTCATTACCTCTATCAGCGTTAATAGCGAGCCAACGTTGTTTTGAAAGTAGGCCAGCGGCTTCTGCACCGATTCGCCCACCGCTTTGAAGGCCGCGAAGTGAATGACACCTTGCACATTACCCTCCTTCTTGAATACCTCGCGCAAGGCGTCGGCATTGCCGCAGTCGATGTGGTGGCACGGCACATCGCGGCCCAGAATGTCGCGCAGCCCGGCGAGTACCGATTCTTTCGAATTGCTGAAGTCGTCGACAATAATGGGCTCGTAGCCTGCCTGTGCCAGCTCCACCACAGCGTGGGAGCCAATGTAGCCGGCCCCGCCGGTAACCAGAATTTTTGTCATAATGGTTAATTGTTAGTTGTTAATGGTTAACGTCTACTAGCCAATGCCTGGAAGCATTAACCATTAACAACTAACCATCAACCATTAAATTATAAGCTCCAGTAGTGCAGCTCATGCATGGGCTGCGCGCGGTACAAGCCTTTGATATCGACCAGCACGGCATTATCAGCCGTGATGGACTGGAAATAAGCCTCGTTCTTCTCTAGGTAGGGCTTGTGGCTCACGGCCACGATAACGGCATCGTAGTCGGTGCGCACCTTTTCGGGGGCCGTCAGGCGGAAGCCATACTCGTGGTGCAGCTCGTCGGAGCTAGCGTGCGGGTCCACGATGTCGACATTAACGGAGAAATTGCGGAGCTCATGAATAACATCGGCCACCTTCGAGTTGCGGATGTCCTCCACATTTTCCTTGAACGTCGCGCCCATTACCAGCACGCGGCTACGGGCCACGTCCTTGCCGCGCTTAATCATCATCTGCACCGTTTTGCGGGCGATGTAGGCCCCCATGTTGTCGTTGGTGGTGCGCCCGCTCAAA
>Ga0265798_10000895_pt1 | contig 47549 bp, 41 predicted proteins | sample P3T30metagenome_FD_192430 | JGI IMG/M metagenome (GOLD analysis project Ga0265798, IMG submission 192430) | Plant litter microbial communities from East Loma Ridge, Irvine, California - P3 T30 | ecosystem: Environmental > Terrestrial > Plant litter > Unclassified | place: USA: California...
ACAACACTGACCGCAACCGCACCTCGCCCTTCGCCTTCACCGGCAACAAGTTTGAGCTGCGCGCCGTGGGCTCAAGTGCCAACTGCTCGTCGGCCATGACCACGCTCAATGCCATCGTGGCTGACCAGCTCATCGCTTTCAAAGAGCAGGTGGATGCGCTCATCAACCAGGGCAAGAAGAAAGAAGTAGCCATTGTGGACGTGCTGCGCGAGTACGTTATCTCGTCCAAGAACATCCGCTTCGAGGGCAACGGCTACTCGGATGAGTGGCGCGACGAGGCTGCCCGCCGCGGCCTGGCCAACGTGCCTACCACGCCCCAGGCCCTCGACGCGCTGGTGCGCGACGACGCGGCCGAGCTCTTCAGCCGCCACGGCATCTTCTCCGAGACGGAGTTGCACGCTCGCCACGAGATTCTGCTCGACGAATACATCAAGAAAATTCAGATTGAAAGCCGCGTCCTAGGTGACCTCGCTGTCAACCATGTTATCCCAACGGCCGTAGCATACCAAACCAAGCTGATTCAAAACGTACGCGGCCTGCGCGAGCTGGGCCTCGACGACGAGAACAGCCAGGTAACGGTAGAAATGATTAAATCGATTTCGGGCTACGTGTCCACCATCAAGAGCACGGTCGATGCCATGATTGAGGCCCGCAAAGTGGCCAACCGCCTGGAGGACGCCCGCGAACGCGCGGTGGCCTACTGCGACACGGTGAAAGAGAAATTTGCGGTGATTCGCCGCGCCGCCGACAAGCTCGAGCTGCTTGTGGCGGATGAGGACTGGCCCCTGGTGAAGTACCGCGAACTGTTGTTCCGGCATTAACTTTGGGTTGGAGCCACGGACCAGCGCTGGGTGGGAATTCTCGCTGCGTCCGGGTTTGGAAAGGGTCGTGCCGGGTGGCGCGACCTTTTTTTTGTGCCCGCTGGGTAGAGTTGCGTTCAACTAGGCGCTAGAGTACATTTAGTTAGGCTTTTCACTAACCTCGGCCGCCCCCACTTAATCAAAATTTCGAAGGCCTTAGACGTTTTGCCTTGGAGGTAGCCGGCGCGCGGTCTACCAGTGCGAGGCAAGTAGTTCTTCCTAATTAATGCCGAGGTACCTGTTGAATTATTTTTCGGTCTGGTAGCTGATGGTCCACCCAGCAAACTGTGAGCATGATGGGGGCCAGGCCGAGTTTGTTGAGTCTATCGGTACGCAACTGGCAAGTTACTTTCATAGGCACGGCAAGGTAGGGCCAGGGCGCAGAAAGCACCTTTTCACGTGAGCTGCATGACGCTTAAGCTACTCCTTTATTTGCGGGATGGGCGCGGTACCATCAGCAGCCAGGGTATCGAGGCGCAGCTGGCGGGTAAATTTCATGTTATTTTGGGTTTATCGCGTCTCCAGGCAGCCAGGCGAAGTATCGCTTGCCTACTAGGTTACATCTTGGGAAGATGATGGCTTACGCTTTGCAAAAGCGGTTTTGAGCCAAAATAGAAAGTCGCGAAACTCAAGAATAGCGCCTTGGTTTACTTTCTCCAGCACGGCGTCGGAGAAGGGAGTTTCTCCTAGCAGTCTCACAATTGCCTTGTTTAATGTGGACTCTTGAAGTACAGGTACTTTGCTTCCACTAATAATGGGCGGATTACGCCAATAAGTGTTGATGTCTTTGTAATCGCAAGACATGATACTTTGCAATTCCCTTTCCTGGGTGGACAACTCCTTCTGACCAGGAGCCTTACTTAACAGCTGGTTAGAGCTTGTGATAGCTGATTGCTCTTTCAAGAACCCATTAGCTCTAAGATAGCGATGGCTCTCGGAGGTCATGAAGTCTAAATAGTAAAATAGCATTCTGGGATACCCCCACTCCTTGTCAATAATATAGTGCCTATAAACATGGCTTATTTTATGGCAAGGCCAGTAAATCTTAGCCAGGTATAGTAGGTATATTTTTTGAAGTAGGATATCTTTTCCATCGATACTCGCGTGCTCATCGCTCAGTAAGTCTACCAGTTGCCTAAATGAAACCAGTATCAGGTTTAAGTGATTGAGAACTGAGCTTGCCACCTTATCATCGCGGGCCTCATACTGGAATAAGGCTTCGACTCCCTGAAATAACTCGTAACTAGCTGCGGAGCCAGTGCCGTACTGCTTGCGGTATTGAATGCTGTTGATGTCATTCAACAGGTCTTCGTAGAGCTTATTGAATAGGGCAGTCTGCGCTTGGCGCTGCTGGGCCTGGTAGGCGTAGATAAGAAAAGCGACCCCTAGGATAGTTACCGCCGTGCCCACCGTGCCCGCGATGACGGTGGCATACTCGCTAAGGGCTGTGTTAGAATGTAGCTTAATCTGCCACTGCTTATTGACTAGGATAAACGAAAGCAGAATGAGGCTATAGAGCCCTACGGCAGCGAGAACGACCGTTGCGAATACCTTTTTGCTCTTAACTAAGTGCTTAAAGATATTTTCGTCATGCAGTTTGGAGACATTTGCCATAGACAGCGCTATCTAGCTTCAAAGGACGCACATGGTATCTAATACAAATGCAGGTGGTTACCCACCCAGCTACTGGTGAGTTGAATGAGGGCGGTACCGTCAGCGGCCAGGGCAGCGAGGCGAAGCTAGCGGGTGAGTTTCATAGGGTGGCAAGGTAAGAATACTGCTAGTAAATGAGCGCAATCACATCACCACTCGATATTTGTGGCTTGGACGCAAAGTAGCGTGAGTGGAATGCTGACTCATTACTCGAAATGAACTCTTACCGAAGTATCTACTATCTCAAAATTGTGTACTCGCTAAGAGTAGAATAATAGCTTGCAAAATGTTGCTATTTATGATTATGAGACAGTTGCCCTGAAATTAAAAACAGAAGGAGATTCCTCTGGTACTATTGAATCGGTTACTTCAGAATTTTGAGTCCTAGGACTTATTTGTGATATAGGTACCACTATAGGCAAAGGGGGTGCGATAAGTTTAGGAGCGGCTTCTCGCAGTGCGTTGATGAGTGGCTCATTCATGCTAGAATTAAGAATTCTTTTTAGTAGTTCTATATAACTGTCCTGTCCAAAGAACCGACCAATTTGCTTAGCTAATCCCTTATTATTATATAACCTAAGCACAGATGCATAATCGCGTTTGTCTAATGCTTGAGTCAAGCGCTGCTCATAATCATTATATACCTTTCTCACATTGAATTGAGCGGCTTGGTCACGCACCTGCTCTAGCTGCGCTATACCACGAGCTTTGCGGTCGATTGTATGTAGCTGCTGTTCCATGTCCCAAGCGGTTTTGCGAGAGGCAATTAGAGGAATATCTCGGGCAAATGTTTCAAATACAAAGTCTTTGACATTGTTCACGATAACAGTTGCTGAGTCGCCTATCATGAGGCCAACTTGTGCACATATGGCTACTTGTAGCAATACCGGCTCTACAATGAGTAAATTCTCAATTTCTTGCACGTCGAGTACATGTACACCCTGGGTACGTAGCCATGCCACTTGTGCCTCATCACGATAATCTAAGTCGATAATACCTTGATAATCAATGTTATGATGACTAGGCAGGCCTCGAAATACTTGCGTAGCCTTGATTACCTTTTCGCAACTTCCACTACCACGCGGAATGACTGTCCAGTCAGGGTAGATGTACGGAAAAATCGTATGCTCCAGCTTTCCCTTTTCGCCCTCAGTAAATAATACAGAAGCACGACTACCTAATACAGTAAGCAGTAATTCTTCGGGTACCTCCTCGTTATCGGTGATTTCTTCCCAATCCCATGCTGACCCGTTAAAATTTTTAATCCATACCTTTTTAGCATTTGCTCGGGAAGTAGCAAAATCTAAATCGTGGGTTAAGTAAACAAATAAGCAATCAGGACGTGCTTGTTCAATAGCGTTCCAAAGTCTTAATTGAATAGCTCGGTTAAGATGGACTTCGGGCTCATCTATTACAAAAATACTTTTGTTAGATTCTGTTAAGCACTGCCCAATTAGGTAAAAAATAGCACGTTCGCCATCGCTCATATCCCGGGCTTCATATGCGGTTGTCGTTAGGAGCGGACCACTAGGTATTACTTTAACTGCGCTTGGCTCGATAACCAATTGACGATGAGGTAATATCTCTTCCCATATGCGCTTTAATAGCTTGAACTTCGTAAGGGGTGGTTCAAGTCGAGTAGATGACAACTCGGACTGTTGTAAATAGGTAACACCTTTTGCCGATTGGTCAGAGACGAGATAGGTTAGTAAAGCCTCGTAATCATTTATTTGACCAGTTTCGGGATTTGCCTGCCAGCGAGATTTTCTTAACGTTTCTTGTTGATTTATTCCCCTCTTCAGCTGATTCTTTAGAGTGGTATAATTTTCATAGGTATATCTCGCAGAATCTACTCCATAAAGTAGACGTAACTGAGCCTCTTCTAAATCAATTGGGCTAGTCCTTACCGGAAAATCAAGAGACTTCTGGGCTCCAACGCGATATATCTGCGTGTGTTGAGGACCTTTGAGCTCTAGCCAAGCACCCAGACGTGATTTACCTGACCCATTAGCTCCAATAAGAACAACTGAACCACTTGTCCTAATAACAGTAGTTAGGTTCCCATCAAAGGCGTTAGCTTGAGGCATTATGAGGCTATCAGGGCGGGGCATTGGCTTCTAAATATCAGAATTAGAGGGCGGGTTTTAGTTCGGATGGCTATAGCAGCCACGCAGCAAGGTGATGATTTCCTCCTTCGCCGCCACCAACTCGTTAGCTGAGTGCAGCGCATCGCGGCAGACGCCAAGCTGCGCGGCCAGCTGGTGCGCGGCGCCTTTGCCAATCTTGATTTTGAGAGTGTTGCCGTTGCCGGCCTGGTTGAAAGCCCCAGTCTGGGTGATGGACCCAAGGAAGTAAGTAGGTGGCACGCGCAGGCACTGCGCCAGCTGCTTGAGCTCGGAGAGGCGCGGGTCGCCGTGGCAGCAGAGGGCAGTTAGCTCGGGTTCTGACAGACCCATCTTGGTGGCGAGTTGGGACATGGTTAGGTTGGTAGCCACCAGGCACTGGGTGACTTTGTCTTCTAAGATTGCGGGCATAGCGTGCGCTTGACAGCGCGTTGGTAGGGCCTGGGTAAGAGGCAGAGCGTAAAAGGAAGCTAGAGCGATGATAGCACCAGTCGCTTGGCTTTGGCGGCCGTGGCGGCGGAAATGTAGTAGATGGGGTCAGGCCCGTAATCTACGCCTTGCTTGCAGCGGTGGCGATTAGGTTGGGTTACGAGCAGCCAGCGCGCATTCATGGGTTGCACTAGCTGCACGGTGAACCGACGGAGAATGCGCTGGGCGGCCACGGGAGTGACCGTATCACTGAGTTGCTGGTATAAGTAGGCTCGTCGAGGTAGCGTCAAAAAAGTTGTGAAAGCACTTTTGCGTAGCGAATCAGGCTGTTGTGCATAAGCAACAGTAGGAATCGTGAGAGCAGCTAGCAGAAGGAACTTTATCAATTCAGGCGGGTGAAGCTGGGGCGCAGCCTGTTTAGTAGAAAATCAGCGGTTCAGGTACTGCTGCACGTCGGCCGAGAGTGGGCCTACAGCGATGACTGCGTTGCGCAGGCGGGTTTCGGTGCAGTTGAAGGTGCGGCACCAATAGTTGACTTCGTTAGTAGAATTGACATTGATGCGCTTGGCATCGGCGGGAGTAATTGGAAGCACCTAGGAGCTAGTTGGGGAGGGTGAAGCTGGCGCGTGGCAGCATAATGGGTTTGTCGTGGGCGGCTCTTCTAAAGGATACCTAGGGGTGCACTGCGGTGAACACACCGTTGGTGATAGTGATATAGGGGCCTGGAATCATGCTGCTGGCCGCGTTTACGCTGCCGGAGAAAGTACCTGAAAAACTGCCGTCGCTGGCCGCCTTGAGGGTGAAGCCAGTGCTGGCGAAGTTATAAGGTGCCGTGTTGCCCTTGGTGTAAACGCTAAGGTTATTTAGTAAATAAGTACTAGCCGGTGAGCCTGGCGCCTTGTAGAAGAGCAGGTTAAGCCGCGCTACTCTCTCGGTGCCTTGGGAGACAGGAAATATATCAAGCTCTAAAAAGTCGTAGGTAGTTCCACCGATACTACCCCCGCTCAAGGTGGCTTTCGCTTGGCCGCTAAGCGGAATGGTATCGAGCTGGTAGCTGCCCGTGTTCGGGGCAGGCCCTGGCTCTTCATCAGCGCACCCTAGGGTGCTCAGGAGAAGGGTAGTAGCTACCAAGGGAAGGGTAAGGAGGCGGAGCTTCATCGCAGGCTAGTGGAGGCGGGTGAGGTCGGCGCGCGATACGCTTAAAAGGTAATGGCCCATAAGGTAGCCGCTACTTCTTAATGGCTTTTTGCCGGATAACCGTATCAGTGGGCTTGCTTTTCTGCACCATTTTCTGCCCGATGGTCTTCGTACTCTTCGCGCTTGGCGCCCCCTGGGCCGTGGGCTTAGCCGGGGTCGGGTTGTCGTGCGAGGTAGCAGGCGCTTGGGCGTGGGCGGTGAGCAGGAGCGCCGAGAGGGCTAGGCTGCTGGTGAGGGTAGGCAAGGCTTTCATAGATAGGGTGGTGGGGTGGGTGAGGCTAGCGCGCAGCAAGAGGCTAAGTCAAATAAATTTTAGCTTGCATCGCACTCGTGAGTGGGTGAGGGTAATAGGGTAGGAGCTCCTCTATTACTTCTTGTTTCATGCGCACTACAAATTGTAGATGAGCGCATTGGCTTTGAATAAAGTGAAAGTCAGTCTGCGCAGCGTGAAACTTAGCTACTAGGTCTTGATAGCGGATTTCCAGGCGTTCTTCGGGCGAGTGCTGCGTTAAGTACATCAGTTGGAGCGGGTGAAGCTGGCGCGTAATAGTTTCGTCTTTGGCGGCTATTAGGGCGTTGGCCGGAGCGAACGCACACTGGCAGGCCGCCGGAGTATCGGGTAACTCTTGCTGAAATTTATTCTTCTCCACCTCCACCTTCTGGGTGTTACCACTGCCGGCTTGGTTGAAAGTACTCGTTTGGACTGTAAAGGCTGTAAATATCAAAAACACCAGGCATATTTTGTGAAATAGCCTGGTGTTTTTCTGAAGAAACAATGGAGCCAAAGGGCCCCCACGAAAGATATGCTCAGCCGTTGGCCGGGCTGGCAACTGGCCCACCTAAGACTTGCCGGCCCGCGTATCGACCACGGCCAGGGCACGGAAAACCAGCTGAGCCAGTTCCGCACCTTTGCTTACTAGCTAGGTACCACCTAGGCTTACCGAATGGTAACCGGGAAGGTCGTATCAAAGTCGGTGCTGCCGGGCGTTTCGGTGCCATCCTTGGTGCCGACTTGGTGGCGCAGTACCACGCGCAGGCTGCCGCTGCCCGGGCCCGCCGTGGTGGCCCGCGCCTGCAATCCAAAAGGCAGGCCCTGGCTGTCTTTGTCGGTGACAACTACCGTGAGCGGCGCGCCCGTGGGCTTGTACACAAATAAGTGGTTGGTGGCCTCGCGCACGATTTCGGGCGTCACGTCCTCGCTCGTGGTCGAGGTCTCATTGAGCACGGCATCGACCGTGAGCGTGTACACCGTGTTGGCTTGCAGGGTGATGGGGTCGATAACGGGTGGGTTGCCGCCCTGGCCATCCAGGTCTTTACAGGTGGCCAAGCGCACATCGGTCGTGCTGGCCTGGTTCACGAACTTGAGGCGCATGGAGGTTATCAATTCGTTTTCACGCACGGCGGGCAGGGGCGTTTCGTCTTTCGAGCAGCTGCCCAGCAGACCTAGGGCGAGTAGGGCGGGGGCCAGCAAGGACGCGGGGCGAGAGAAAGCAAAAGTCATACTGTCAGGAAATTAGGGGGTAGAAGAAGCGGCCGGCGATTGGCCAAAGGGTACCGTGAGGCGCAGGGCTACATTGCGGCCCACCTCGGGGGCGAAGTAGCGGAAGGCGTTGAGGTAGTCGCGGTAGGTGGTGTTGAAGAGGTTGTACACGCTCAGGCTCAGGGCCACGGGGCGGCCCAGCAGGTGGGCCTCGGTGCTGGCGTCGAGGTGGCAGAGGGTGTAGGCGGCGGGCGGCGGGGCAAAGTCCTGGTCGTCGCGCACGCGCCACTGGCGGGCGGTGTGCTCCACGCGCAGGCTTAGGGCGTTGTCGGCCAGGCCGCGCCAAGTGGGCAAGGTCAGGCGCAGGGCAGCGGCGGTGCGGTCGGCCGGAATCAACTCTAGGTGCCGGCCGGTTTCGCGGTTGTAGGCCCGCACTGCCGAGTAGCTGGCCGTGGCCGTGAGCCAGTCGGCCACGCGGTAGCTGGCCGTGGCATCGGTGCCGTAGAGCGCGGCATCGACCTGCACATACTGGTAAGCTAAAAATGCGCCCCGCACCGTGAGCACGGCCTCAGTGCCGGGGCGCAGGTAGATGTAGTTGTTGAGGCGATTGTGGTACACATTCAGCTCGCCGCTCAGCCGCTCGCTCTTCTTGGTCACCCCGCCGTAGAGGTTAAAAGTTGATTCTTCGCGCAGGCTGCGGTCGCCCTGCTCGAAGCGGGCGCTGCCATGGTGCACGCCCTGCGAAAACAGCTCGTTGATGGCCGGTGGCCGCCAGCCTCGAGCCGCGCCCGCGCTTAGGCGCCAGCCGGCCGGCAGCTGGTAGGCCGCGCCCACCGTGCCCGTGAGCTGGCCGTAGCTGAACTGGGGGCGGATTTCGGGGCTGCGCTGGTCGGTGGGCACCTCGCGTAGCCGGGCCTGCATGTGCCGGGCATCGTAGCGGGCGCCGGCCTCTAGCTCTAGGTGCCCGCGGCTCCAGCGCTCGGTGGCAAAGGCGCCCAGGCTGCGATTGGTGAAGAATGGGATGAGGTAGCGGCCGTCGTAGTAGTTCTGCTGGTGCTGCGCGCTCACGCCTACCTTACCCCGCAGGCCACCTAGGGGGCGGTGGTCGAGGTAGGTATCCAGGGCCTGGGTGGTGAGGTTGAAGCGCAATTGGTACTCATTCTCATAGGCCTGGCGCACCAGGTCATACTCCTCGCGGTTGTTGCGCTGGTAGCTGTAGCGCAGGTGCAGCTTGCCCAGCCTAGGCAGCTCGTAGTGCGCGGCGGCCCGCACCAGGTGGTGGCCAATAAGCTGGTAGGGCCGCCCAATGGCGTAGGAAAAATCACCCTTCACCAGCGGCTCGGGGCGCTCGATGGCAGCCAGCAAGTCAGTGGTATTGCCGATGTGCGCGCCCTCAAAAATACCCAGCCGCGAGTTGAAGGTGCTGGCGTACAGCTCGGCGGCAAAGGCGTTCTTGGTAAAGCCCACCGTGGCCGAGCCGTTGTATTCCTGGAAGCCCGTGTTTTTCAAGTAGTAGCCTGGCACGCGGGCGTTGGCTGCTTGCCGCGTGCTCAGCTGCACCCGGTAGCCGAGCAGGCCCTGGGGCCGGGCCCCTTCGGCTGTGGCCGACAGCGCCCCGAGGCCGTTATTACTCATCAGCACCGACTCGACGCGGCCCCGCAGGCCGGGCCGGTAGTCGAGGGCCTCGGGCTCGACTAGGATAACGCCGCCCACGGCATCGGAGCCGTACATGACACTGGCCGCGCCTTTCACCACCGTGAGGCGGCTGGCCACGAAGGGGTCTACCTCAGGGGCGTGTTCGCTGCCCCACTGCTGCCCCTCTTGGCGCACACCCGCATTGTAAATCAGCACCCGGTTGGAGTGCATGCCGTGGATGACGGGCTTGACGATGCTAGGCCCCGTTTGGATGGTGCGCAGGCCCGGCACGCGCTGCAAGGCCTCGGCCAGCGTCTGCCCCCGCGTGAGGGCCAGCTCACGCAATTAAACGCTGCTTTGTTGCATTAAAGGCGTGTCGTAAGCCCGCTGTCCGGTAGCAGTTACCTCGCCTAGGGTGCCCGCCAGCGGCCGCAGCGCCACGGGCACTTCCGTGCTGGCTACCAGGGCTAGGGTGCGTGTAGTGGGCTCAAAGCCTAGGTACGTTACCACCAGATGGTAAGTGCCGGGGCATAGTCCAGCTAAGTGGTAATGGCCGATATTATCCGCCACCGTGCTAATGGTAGTGCCTTCTAAGCGTACAGTGGCGGCGGGCAGTACCTGGCCAGCCGCGTCGGTCACGACGCCCGCCACGTGCAGCTGGCAGGTCTGCGCCTTGGCCGTTTGCGACAGGCCGAGCACCCCTAGTAAGCTGAGCATTGCTCCCATCCCAGCGCGGGTAAGGAAGGAAACTGGAGGAGTAGAATGTATTTTTTTATTGCAACCACGTTTCAAAAGTATGGCGCGCTTGCTTAGGTTTGCAAAAAAATTCACGAAAACCTCATTTCAATTTTTCCCTTTTCTACCATGAAGCACTTCTTTTCATCGGCCCGGCTTGCGCTGACCATCGTGGCGGGTTTATCGCTTGCGGCTTGCAACAAGGACAACGACGACGTGACCCCAGCCGACCCCGACGCGGGCAAAGAGTACCGCTTTGTGCGCCTGCTGGTGGCCGACGAGCAGGCCAGCACCCTCACGCAGCTCACGCCTTTCGATGGCAGCACGGCTTCGTTTAGCGCCAAATACCCGCTGGCTACGCTCTACCCCACGGCCTCGGGCCGCTACGCCGCCGTGCTGTACCAGAGCCAGAACCTGGTGGAGATGTTCGACACCGGCCTGGAATCGCACGACGGCCACGCCGATGTGAAGGGCACAGCCAAATGGGCCACCATCTCGGCCACAGGCCCTAAGCCGACGCACTTCAAGAGCCATGACGAAGAGACGCTGATTTTCAACGATGGCGATGGCACGCTGAGCGTGGCCGACGAAGACGACTTCCACACGGCGGGCGCTAAGTTTCGGGTTATCAATGCCGGCCTGGCGGCTCACCACGGCGCCATGGCTCACCTCAGCAATGACACCTACGCTGTAACCGAAACTCAGCCTGGCAGCACCGCACCCACTGGCGTGCGCATCATCAACTCGACTGGCGGCCTAGTGCACGCCGCCACCCTGCAAACTGGCAGCCTTCATGGCAATGCTAGCGACGGCGAAAACGCCGTGTTCGGGGCCTGGACCACTACGGCCAATGCCAGCGGTAGCGTATTGGTAGTCAATAAGTCGGGCCAGCAGCGCCTCATTGCCAACCCGGCCAGCCTCGGCGCCAACCGCCTAGGTACCATTTACTACGCCGAGGGTGCCAAGAAATTCATCGGCTACTCGGCCACTAAGGGCGCTTACCTCATTGATTTGGCGGCGAATACCATGACGCCTATCTACGAGGGCACCGACGCTATTCAGTGCAAGCTCGACTACGCCGGTAAGCAATTGCTGGTGCTGACGCTCGGCGGCCAGCTGCGGGTATATGACCTGGCCACCAACTCGCTGAAGCAGCAGGGCACCGTCATCGCCGCCACTCCTGCGGCCGATGTGTACAAGCCCGTACTGGAGGCCTCGGAGCGGTTTGCCTACATCGCCGTGCCCGCGCTGGGCGAGGTGCACCAGGTGCAGCTCGATAACCTGAGCGCGGTAACGAAGCACAAAGTGACGGCGCGCCCGGTGCGCCTCACGCTGCTCGGCATCGAAACCAGCGAGTCGCACTAAGAACGTGTTTGAAACTTCCACAAACTGTCCTGCTGAGCTTGTCGAAGCATCTCTGTCGTTTCACTCGGGCTGCTCAACGAAGCGGTAGAGATACTTCGGCAAGCTCAGCAGGACAAAAGTGATGGTTTCCCACTTTTCAAACATGCTCTAAGCTGTGCTACTACAGCTTACGAGACTAGGTAGTAATGAAGAGGCCCAGCCATTCGGCTGGGCCTCTTCTGTATTAGTAGCGTCCTAGGTTCTGCCGTAGCTGGTACCGACCCCTAGGTGCTTGAACGGCATTGTGCTGCCTACTGGCGCGAGGGCGGGCGGCGGGCACTTTGGCCGTGGCTAGTGAGTCCGGAGGACCTAGGGCGGGTTGAGCCTGGGGATAGCTGTTGGCTATGAGCGACTTAAAAGTCTAGGTAACCTTGAAGCTACAGACCCAGGCTCAACTTGTGAGAACAGGGTAGTGGTGGAGTAAGGTGGGCTGCTGGGCTTGGCGCAGCAGAAAATCGGCCACGCTGGCCCGGCTGATGCGGCTTACGCGCATGCCGGGCGTCAGTTCGGGCAGCACTTGGTAGGGGGCGAGCGGGCCGTTGGTGAGCATGCCGGGGCGCACCAGCTCCCAGCGCAAGTTGCTGGCAGCCAGTAGCTGCTCTAGCTGGGTTTTGTTGTCGTATTCGGGCTGCATAAACCAGCGGATGGCCAGGCGCATCCACCAGCTTAGGTAGCCCGCGCTGGCTCCGGCCCCGAAGCCCGTGAGCACCAGCACGGGCGCTGTGAGCGGCGCATCGGCGGTGGCGGCGAGCAGGGCCCGGGCAGTGTCGGTGAAGAGTGGGGTAGTGTTCTTTTGAGCCGTGCCTACTGTGATGAGCACGGCCTCGGCCCCAGGCAGCACCCGGCGCCAGTCGGCCGCCGCAGTGGCGTCTCCCATCACTTTGGTCAGGTGCGGGTGCTCGGGCAGCGTGGCCGTAGTACGCGAAAGGGTCGTGACGTGGTGGCCCTGGGCCAGAGCCTGCTGCACGGCCAGCAGCCCCACGCCCGACGAGGCGCCAACAATAGTGATGTTCATACCGGAGGTGGCTTGCTAGGCCCTAGCGGGGCTGGTAGGGAAGGTGGAGCCCAGGCCCGGCGCCGTCACGAGCAGGCTATCGGCGGCCCACTGCCACGGCTGGCCATCGGCGGTCAGCACGTCCGCACCGGCCTCGCGGGCAATGAGCAGGCCGGGCAACCAGTTTTCTAGGTCGCGGCCTACCTGCAGAAACACATCAAGGCGGCCCGCCCCTATGTAAGCCAGCTGCAAGCCGTGGGGGCCATAGTTGCGCACCACCCCGTAGATGCCCAGCAGTGCGTCTAGGCCCTGGCTAATGCGCTGGCGTAGCGCGGCGTCTTGGTCCAGGCCGTGGGTGTGCTCAAATACGGCTACCACTATGCCCGGCTCGCGCTTGGTGCTGGGGCGCAGCGGCGTCTCATTCATAAAAGCCCCGGCCCCGGCCTGGGCCCAGAACAGCTCCTGGCCCAGCGGGTCGTAGATGGCGGCAAAGACGGGCTCACCCTGGCGCATCAGCACGAGGTTAATCGTCCAGCCCGGTAGCTGCTGCACGTATTGGATAGCCCCATCCATGGCATCGCAGAGCCAGTAGTCGGCGGGCAAGGCCGCGGCCTCCGCCGAGAGGAAAAATTCGTCGGCGGCTAGCCACGGAATGGTAGGGAAGGCCGCGGCCAGGGGGCCTTGCAAGGCGGCCAGGCAGCGCGCCTCAATATCGGCGAGCTGGGCTTCGAGTTCGGCCATGGTTTGCGGAACGGGCTGGCGGCGGAAAGCGGGCACAAACTGGTCGCCGGCGGTGCGCACAGCTGCCTGAATGGCGGCTACTTCGGAGGAGGTAAGCATACAAAAGCAAGGGTTGAATAACACTGGCAAAGTACGCGGGCCGCTCACCCCGAAAAGTAGGCCTAGGGCCGGGAATACTAGTCCTATTCGCGGATAGTGCGCCGAAACTGCTGCGGCGTGAGGCCAGTCGCCTTCTTAAATAGCTTGCCGAAGTACACGGGCTCGTCGTAGCCCAGGGCGTAGCCAACCTGCTTCACGGGCTGGTCGGAGTGGTAAAGCAGCCGCTTGGCTTCGAGAATGGTGCGCGCCTGCAAGTGCTGGCTCACGGAGTGGCCGCTGAGCGCCTTCACCGTATCGTTGAGGTGGGAGGGAGTGACGGCCAACGCGGCCGCGTACTGGGCGGGCTGCTTCCAGGTGCTGAAATGCTGGCGCACCAGCCGCTGAAAGCCAGCCAGCAGCTCTTCGCCGCGGGTGGTGCCCCCTCGGGCACCTAGGGCCAGCGGCGCCAGCGCGCCCGCTACCAAGTGGAGCAGGGCTGCTAGCAGCGCCTGCAGGGCCGGGCCTAGGTGGGCCGTGGGCGCCGCTTCCTGCTGGCAGTCGGCGAGCAAGGCTAGCAGCGTGGCGGCCCGCGCGCCAAGCTGGGGCTGCGCCGCGAGGGGCAGCGGCTGCCGGAGCTGCTGCTCCAGCAAGTGGCGGGTGTCCTCGGCTACCAGGCTCGGCTCGAAGCTCACGCCCCAGCCCTGGGGGGCCGCCGCCCCGCGCAACAGGTGCACTTGGCCGGGGCTGATAAGCAGCAAGCTGGCGTCACGCAGCGCCAGCTCCTCAAAATCCAGCATCAGGTGTAGCTCGCCTGCTGTGAGCAGCACCAATAGGTAGTGGGCATCGCGGTGGGCCGCGCCGGCTGAGTGCGCCCCTGCGGCCGCGGCGTCGGCCAGGGGGCGCACCAGCACGCCCGCTCGGGCCAGGGGCGACAGCGGGTGGGTAGGGATGGGTGGAACGACTTGCTTCACAAAAACAATGACATGCGGTGTGCGCACGGCAGGGGCGGTAAAGGTCGCGCCGCGGGCACCTAGGCGAGCTGGTGGGGCGTACTTCTGCTGGCGAAGCACTAGCTTTAGCCGCTCATCTACTCCGTCGTTTCGCGTGTCTTTCTTGTCCTCTACCGGGTGGCGATGGCTACTAGGGGCCGTGGTGGCGGTGCTGCCCGCCCAGGCCCAAACTTCCTACGCCCCCACCTGGGCCTCGCTCGACCGCCGCCCCATCCCGGCCTGGTTTACCGACGCCAAGTTTGGCATCTTTATTCACTGGGGCGTGTACTCGGTGCCCGCCTACCGGCCCGTGAGCCCACGACCCTACGAAACCTACGCCGAGTGGTATGGCGCCGACGTGTATGGCAACGCCGCCTTGCGGCAAAGCTTTCATGACAAGAACTACGGTCCCACGTTCACGTACCGCGACTTTGGGCCCCTGTTTCGGGCCGAGCTGTTTGACCCCGCCCGCTGGGCCGACTTATTTGCCCGCGCCGGCGCCCGCTACGTGGTGCTGACCGCCAAGCACCACGATGGCTACTGCCTGTGGCCCACCACCGCCCCCTACAAGCAGCAGTGGCACAGTGGGGTAGTAGGCCCCAAGCGCGACCTGGCCGGCGAGCTAGCCCAGGCCGTGCGGGCCCGGGGCCTGAAAATGGGCTTCTACTACTCGCTGCTGGAGTGGGAAAGCACCGCTACGGCCAACCGCCCCAGCGGCTACTACCTACCCAAAGCCGACATCGAGAAGTACCGCATCTCCGATGCACAGTACGTAGAAAAGAATTCGTTGTGGCAGCTCAAGGAGTTGGTTACGACCTACCAGCCGGCCCTGCTCTTCGCCGATGGCGAATGGGACCGCCCGGCTACCTACTGGCGCAGCCCCGAGTTTCTAGCCTGGCTCTACAACGAGGCTCCTAATAAGGAAGAAGTAGTCGTGAACGACCGCTGGGGGCAAGGCACCCGCGGGCAGCACGGCGGCTACTACACCAGCGAGTACGCGAGCGATAACGACAAAGTCGGTGTGCAGCACCCCTGGGAGGAAAGCCGCGGCATGGGGCAGTCCTACGGCTTCAACCGAGCCGAAAACATCGAGGACTATAGCACCTCGGCCCAACTGGTGCACCAGCTCATCGACATCGTGAGCCGTGGCGGCAACCTGCTGCTCAACATCGGGCCGGCGGCCGATGGCACTATTCCCGTCCTTATGCAAGAGCGCCTAGTCGATATTGGGCGCTGGCTCGCCATCAACGGCGAGGCTATTTATGGCACGCGGGCGTGGGCATCCGGGGCCGCCAAGGGCGTGCCGCAGCCCCTCTACTACACCACCAAAGGCCAGGACGTGTACGTGCTGGCTACGAGCTGGCCCACTGCGCCCTTCGTGGTGGCCGGGGTGCCGGCGGCCAGCCACCCCACGGTAACGTTGCTGGGCAGTACGGTGCCCGTCGCGTACACGGCCCAGCGTGGCCAGCTGCTGGTGCAGCCGCCGGCCCTCACCCCGGCCCAGGTGCCTTGTCCGTTTGCGTACGTGTTCAAGGTGCACCGCGCCACCCGCTAAGACCTAGGGCATATTAAGCGAAAGACCGTTAACCCATCCTGCTGGGCATAGCCAAAGCAGCATGAGTTAACGGCCTTTTTACAAACAGCCAACGACGCGTGGAGCTGTCCCGCTAAGCCTTCTTAGGTGCAGACAGCAGGTTCTTGCGCATATAAGCGGCGCTTTGGGCGATGCTCTGGAAGGCATCGCCTGCAAAATTTTCCTGCTCCATTACGGGGTGCTTGAGCCCCGCCGTGCCGGCGTAGGCCATGATGCTGCGGTAGTCAATCGACCCGTTGCCCACCTCCGTGTTCAGCTCGCGATTGGCTTTGTCCATGTCCTTCACGTGCCAGAGCGGGAAGCGCTTGGGGTGGTCCTTTATCAGCTTGATGGGGTCTTGCCCAGACCGCACTACCCAGTAGATATCCATTTCAAAGTCTACCAGGGCCGGGTCGGTTTCCTTGAGCAGCACGTCGTAAACGGTGGTGCCTTCGAGGGGCTTAAATTCAAAATCATGGTTGTGGTAACCTAGGCGCAGGCCCGCACTTTTGCACCGGGCACCAGCCGTGTTGAACTTGGCCGCCAGGGCCCGGCAGTCGGCCACCGTGGCGCGCAGCTTCTCATCCAGGTACGGCACAATGACGTACTGCTGGCCGCAAGCTTTGGCCGCTTCAATGGTAGCCATGAGCTGGGCCTCGTCGCCGCTCCGCAGAAAATTGCCCAGGTCGTAGTGCCCGCTGGGGGTGGTCAGGCCATTGCCCGCGAGCACGGCTTTAAACTCCGCGGGCTTCATGCCCCAGAAGTGCTTTTCGGGGCTGTAGCCAAACGTTTCGACCTCTTGGTAGCCGGCTTTTGCTACCTTGGCCAGTACGCCTTTAGGGTCTTGGCCGATATACTCGCGCAAGGTATACAGCTGCAAGCCAGCTTTGTAGGGCGCAGGGGCAGCAAGTAGCAGCCCGGGCTGCACACACGAAACAGCGGCCAGCAAGCCAACTTGCTTTACAAAATCGCGGCGGTGGGTCATACAGTGGGGAAAGAAGAGAAAAGGGTGGAAAAGGAGGTTAACGGCTACGCTCGTAGGAAACGCAAAGTACAGCTTTTTAAACCGAAGCGCCGAAGAAGGTCTGGAAGGGCCAGACCCTGCTAGCCAGCTCGCCGAGTGCCGTGGGCAAAAAGGGTGCCTATAATCGCCCCATAAGCGGCCGTGGCTGCGGGCCTCTTAAAAGCGAAAGGCATCCAGCACCATACCTAGGGAAAGTGGGTGAGCCACCGAGTTAGCACCAAGCTACTTCTGCACAAGTCTTAGCGCATCAGAATAGCCGTCCTAATTCGTTGGCTATTGCTAGCCAGCGGGCTCTGCGAAAAATAGGTCCTAGCACCTGTGTACTCTTGCGCCGGAAGCGGGTGGTTCCGGTCGAAAGGTTGCCCTAGGAGCTAAGGAATAAGGCAGACAAGCGATTAGGCCAGGCAGACGCTTGCTCGCCGGGCCCGCGCCACCCCGCAAGAGCGAGGTGCTGCGCGGGGAGTACTTTAGCCGCTGCTACCTTTTCTGGCCTTTCTCCTCCTTCATGACTACCTCCACTGCTTTCTCTTGGCTGCTGGCCGCGCAGCTGCTATCGGCCCCGGCGCTGCTAGCCCAAACCCGGCAGGAAACTATCCTGAGCCCTGACAAGCGCCTGGCCTTAACGGTCTTTTTCACCGGCGACCAGCTGCAGTATAAGGTTATGTTGCGGGGCAAGCCGGTCATCGAGCCATCGGCCCTGGGGTTGCAGCTGGGCGCGCGAGTGGTGGGCCGGGGGCAGGCGTTTGGCCAAGTGCAACGCACCAGCGTCGCCGAAACCTACCCTTGGCGTGGGGGGCACAGCCAAGCCACAAATGCCTACAACCAAGCGAGCTTGCCCGTTACGCCCACGGCCTCAGCCGCAGCCTTTCGCCTAGAAGCCCGGGTGTTCAACGACGGCGTGGCATGGCGCTACGTGGTGCCGCAGGCGGGACAGGACTCCGTGCGCGCCGACAACACGGAGTTTGCTATTCCGGCGGGCAGCAGCGTGTGGAGCCAGCCCGACATTGTCAACTACGAGGGCCGCTATCAGCCGCAGGCTATTGAGGCGGTGCCTGTAGGCCAGCTGGCGGGGCCACCGCTCACCGTGGTGCTCCCGGGGCGGCAGGGCTACCTGGCTATTATGGAAGGGGGCCTCACGGATTTTGCCGGCATGTCGCTGGTTGCCAGTGGTCCGCGCGTGTTTAAGGCCAATTTGAAGGGGGCCGTAGCCACTGGCGCCACCATCGAAACGCCTTGGCGCATTGTGGAGGTAGGGGCGGACTTGAACACGCTGGTGAACTGTGACATTGTGCCCAACGTGTCGCCCAAGCCCGATGCCCGCTTGTTTCCGCAGGGCTTGGCCACACCCTGGGTCCAGCCCGGCCGCAGCGTGTGGTCATGGCTCTCGGGCAACAGGGCCGTGACGTTCGAAAACATGAAGCGGTTTTCTCAGTGGGCGGGTCAGCTGGGCTTCGAATACAACCTCGTGGACGAGGGCTGGAGCCGCTGGAACGACGGCGGCAAAGACCCTTGGACTCTGCTGCAAGAGCTGGTGGCGTACTCGGCGGCGCAGCACGTAAAGGTGTGGGTGTGGAAAGCCTATTCCGACCACGACGGTACCCCCGGCTTGCAGCAGGCCGCCGCGCGGCAGGCCTTTTTTCGCCACTGCCACGATATCGGCGTGGCAGGCGTTAAGATTGATTTCTTCAACGGTGAATCGCAGGAGGTCATAAAGTTTTACCAGGCCGCCCTGCGCGAGGCCGCCGAGCTGCACTTACTGCTGGATTTTCACGGAGCCAACAAGCCGACCGGCGAGTCGCGCACCTGGCCCAACGAGTTGTCGCGGGAGGGGGTGCGGGGCCTGGAAAGCGAAAAAGTGTGGCCAGCGCACGATGCGGCCCTGCCGTTTACGCGCTACCTAGCCGGCCACGGCGACTATACGCCGCTCACCTTTGGGCCCCTAGGCCAAGGCACGACCCTGGCGCACCAGGTAGCCACCATGGCTACGTTTACCTCGCCCTTTTTGTGCGTGGCCGCTAACCCCGAGGACATCTTAAAAAGCCCAGCCCGGGAGTTTATTACCAGCATTCCAACCGTGTGGGACGAAACCATCGTGCTGCCTCAGAGCGAGCTAGGTGCCTTGTCGCTGCTGGCCCGCCGCCAAGGCACTACGTGGTATCTAATGGCCTTAAACGGGGAAGCTACCCGGCAGCTGCCCGTGAGTCTGGCTTTTCTGGGTAAGGGTGCCTACCAGGCCCTGACGCTGGCCGACAGTCCGGATTCGCCGGCTTCGGGCACCAGCAAGCGCACTACCGTCACGTCAAAAACCTCGCTTACTTTATCCATGCAAGCAGGCGGGGGCTATGTAGGCATCTTCCGCAAACAGCCTTAGGATGCCGGGCTAGAGGCGGCCCTAGTTGCTGAGTCAAGGACTGGCCTAGGTCAGTCCTTGGCTCTACGCTGCTGAAGGCCGGGCGGGGAGGGGGCAGCCAGGCAACAGAGTTGGGACTAATAGCCGCTCAGCTCTTAGCGGCTGGTGCTGGGAAAAGCCCGTGCGTACGGTGCCGGCACGGGCGTGTCGGCGTGCAACTCAATGGCCGCCCGCAGCGGGAAATAGGGGTCGCGCAGCAGTTCTCGCGCCAGCACCACGAGGTCGGCTTGGCCATTAGCAATTAGCTCGTTGGCCTGGTCTGGTGTGGTGATGAGACCCACGGCACCGGTTAGGATACCGGTATCGGCTTTTATTTGCTCGGCGTAGGGCACTTGGTACAGGGGCACCACCTTGGCCCGGTCGGGCGCGCTAAACCCACCGGCCGAGGCCGTAACCACGTCCACGCCGTGCTGCTGCAACACAGCCACCAGCCGCACCGAATCGGCCAGGTGCCAGGCGTGCTCTTCGTCCGAAAAATCAACGGACGAGAGCCGCACCAGCAGCGGCATAGCGTCGGGAATGACGGCCCGCACCGCATCGACCACTTCGACTAGCAGCCGAATGCGGTTTTCGAAGCTGCCGCCATAAGCGTCGAGACGCTGGTTGGCAAGCGCCGAGTAAAATTGGTGAAACAGGTAGCCATGGCCCGCGTGCAGCTCAATGGCGTCGAAGCCCGCCTGCACGGCCCGCGTGGCAGCCTGCCCAAAATCGGCTACTAGGGTAGCTATTTCGGGTAGGGTCAGTGCCTCGGCGGTATGCTGCTTATCGAGCGACACGGCCGAAGCGCTCTTGGTAACCCAGCCCCCATCAGCGGGCGGCAGGTAGTGAAACCCTGCCGTGGGGTGCGCGTGGCTGCCCTTGCCGCCTGCGTGCCAGAGCTGCACGGCTATTTTGGCTCCCTGGGCCTGCACAAACTGTACTATTGGCTGCCACGCTGCCACCTGTGCTTCGTTCCACAAGCCCGTGTCAAACAGCGTGTTGCGTCCTTCGGGTGATACGGCCGTGGCCTCCGTAATCACCAAGCCCACCCCGCCCACTGCCCGGCTGCCTAGGTGCACCAGGTGCCAGGCGCCGACTAGGCCATCGGAGCTGAGGTACTGCTGCATGGGCGACATAACCAACCGGTTTTTTAGTAGCAAACTGCGAACCTGGAGCGGTGAAAACAGAGGGATGTTCATGTAGTAAGGAGTAATAGGGGGCGCTACATCGGCGGACGAGTGCTGACGCCAGCTTTGGGCACGCAATGCCGACCTGCTTTCCCGAGCTAGCGAGCGGCTAGGGGCGCATATACTCCTGCAAACTAAGGGACCCATAGGGCTAGCCTAGCGGTAAAAAAAACGGAATAAACGGTACTTTTAAGGCAGAAGAACTTGCTGTTGGCCGCCCCTCCCGGCGCGCGGGTTTACTTCGCGGCTCTTATGCACTTGCGCACCTTTCTACTTGCCCTAGGTCTGTTGGGGGCGCTCACTGTTGCCCGGGCCGAGCCCATTACCCCGTTGCTGGCGCCGGCCGAGGTTAGCCGGCTACGAGCCCAGCTGGGGCGCACCCCAGCCGGCCCCACCCGTGTGCGCCTGCTGCTGCAGCTGGCCGACGACCTGCTGGCCCGCCACGATGAGCAGGAAACCCCGCTCGACAGCGCGGCCGTGTATGGGCGGCAGGCCCTGGCGCTGAGCACCCGTTTGGCCGACTCTGCTGGCTGCATTCGCAGCCTGTATGTGCTGGGTCAGCTGCCTAGGGCGGGCGGCGCGGCCGATACCACCGGCCGGGCGTTGCTGCGCCAAGGCTTGGTACTAAGCCAGCAGGCGCGTAGCCCAGCGCTCGAAGCGACCGGCTGGTTTTACCTGGCTAATAGCTACCCGCGCACCACGGCCGGGTTGCCGCGCAAGCTGGCCACCTATGCCCGCGCGGCCACGCTGTTTGCGCAAGCCAAGCGCCCCCTGGAGCACGCCTACGTGCTGAAAACCATGGCCGACATGCACCTGCTGCAAGGCCACTCGGGGCAGGCCGAGCAGGAACTGCTGCACGTGCTGGCTCTGTATCGTGCCGCTGGCCACCGCGAGCTGCACTACACCTACGACCTGCTGCGCGGCGCCACCCGGCAGGTGGGCAACTACCAAGCCGCCCTGCGCTACGGCCTGGCTGCTGTGGAAAGTGCGCAGGCCACCCACGACACCACGCTGATAGACTACTTATACAGCAACGTAGCCGCCATTTACAAAGAGCTGCAACAGCCCACGCTGGCCCTGGCCTACTACCAGCGAGCCCTGCACCACGCCCGCCAGCGGCAGGTGCCGGCCGGCATCGTGAGCACGAGCGCCGCCATCAGCCGCATACTGCTTGGCCAGCACCGGCCGGCGCAGGCGCTACGGTTTTTGCAAACCTCGGCCGGCCACTACCAGGCCGCTAGCCCGGGGGTGTATCTACGTTGCCTTGCCGAGTGCTACGTAGCCCTAGGGCAGTATGCGGCGGCCGAGCGCAGCTTGCGGCCGCTGCTAGCCCAGGCCGCCCAGCCCGCCACCAGTGACATGGACCGCATGAACGCCCACCTCGCGGCCGGGCGGTTTTATCTGGCCGCGGGGCGCTACGCCGAGGCGCGCCCGCACTTGCAGCAGGCGCTGGGGCTGTGCCAGTCGGCGGGCTTTCTGCTGCAAGCGGCCAGCTTGCACCAGCTGCTGTTTCGGGCCGACTCGGCGCAGGGGCGGTTTCCAGCGGCCATCGCGCATCTGCAGCAGTACAAGCGCCTGAACGATTCGGTTTTCAATGCTGCCCGCAACCAGCAGTTGGCTAGCCTTCAGATTCAGTACGACACCCGCCAGAAAGAGCAAAATATTGCCCTGCTCACCAAGCAAAGCCTCTTGCAGCAGGCGCGCCTGCACCAGCGCGAGCAGCAGCGCAACGCCCTGCTGGTGGGGGCCGGGCTGCTGCTGCTACTGCTGGGGCTGGGCTACAACCGCTACCGCCTCAAGCAGCGCAGCAACCGCCTGCTGCGCGCCCAGCAGGCCGAGATAGAGCGGCACAGCCAGGACCTGGCCCGCCTGCTAACCGAGCAGCGCGAGCTGCTGACCGAGAAAGAATGGATGCTGCGCGAGATTCATCACCGCGTCAAGAATAATCTGCAAGTGATTGGGAGCCTGCTGCATACTCAGGCTGATTATTCGGCCGAGCCCGCCACCCTGGCCGCCTTAGAGGAAAGCCAGCACCGGGTGCAGGCCATGGCCCTGCTGCACCAGCACCTCTACCAGGCCGACCGCGTGGGCTGGGTGCCGCTGCCTGCCTACGTGCAAGAGCTGGCCGCGCACCTGCTCGATGCCTTTGATGCTGCGGGCCGCGTACACCTGCACCTCGACCTGGCCCCGCTGGCCCTGCCCGTAGCTACCGCTACGCCCCTAGGACTGGCACTCAACGAGTTGCTTATTAATGCGCTGAAGCATGCCTTTGCCCCCGGCCAAACGGGCGCGCTCACGCTCACTGGCCAGCAGCCGACGCCCGCCACCTACCTGCTCAGCGTGGCCGACGATGGCCGGGGCTTGCCGCCCGATTTTGACCCTAGCCACGCCCACACATTGGGCCTCACGCTGGTGACGGGCCTCAGCCGCCAGCTCGATGGCGAGTTTACACTACTGCCCAACCCCGCTGGCCGGGGCACGGTAGCCCGGCTGCGCATCGCGCTACCCAGCCCGGCGGGGGGCCTAGGTAGGCCCTAGGGTTAGAATCCGCTGAAAGTACTGGGAAAGCCATCTTTTTTACCGTTTGGCGCCCTAGGGGGCCGGGTAGTTTTGCGGGGCCAAGGCTACTGCGCCACGCAAGGGGCGGGTGGCCAGGCGAGTGTTTCACCTCTCTTACCACACAGCGCTATGCCTAAAATCACGGTCAAAGACGGCACCGAAATCTACTACAAAGACTGGGGCACGGGCCAGCCGCTATTCTTCCACCACGGCTGGCCGCTTTCAAGCGACGACTGGGATGCGCAGCTCATGTTTTTCCTCACCAAAGGCTATCGCGTGATTGCCCACGACCGCCGCGGGCACGGCCGCTCGTCGCAGGCCTCGGCCGGCCACGACATGGACACTTACGCAGCCGATGTGGCCGAGCTGACGGCTCACCTTGACCTGAAAGGTGCCGTGCACATCGGCCACTCCACGGGTGGCGGCGAGGCCATCCATTACGCGGCCCGCGCCGAGCCCGGCCGTGTGGCCAAGGTGGTACTTGTCAGCGCCGTAACGCCCCTGATGGTGCAAGGCCCCACCAACCCCGACGGCGTGCCGATGTCGGTATTCGACGAAATCCGTGAGGGCACGGCCACCAACCGTGCGCAGTATTTCACTGATTTCTCTAGCCCCTTCTACGGCTTCAACCGCGAGGGTGCCAACGTGAAGCAGGGCCTGCGCGACAACTGGTTTCGGCAGGGTATGAGCGGCGGGGCCAACGCCCACTACTACGGCATCGCCGCCTTCTCGGAAACGGACTTCACGGAAGACCTCACAAGCGTGGACCTCCCGGTGCTGGTGCTGCACGGCGAAGACGACCAAATTGTACCCTTCCAGGTGGCCGCTGCCAAAGCCATCAAGCTGCTCAAGCACGGCAAGCTGATTGCCTACCCCGGCTTCCCCCACGGCATGCCCGCCACCGAGGCCGCAACCATTAACGCTGACTTGCTGGCGTTTATTAAAGAGTAGAAAACAAGCCAATTGCTAATCGACAAGAGCTGCCTCGTTACCGGGGCAGCTCTTGTTTGTTGGTGCTAACGGAGCGCTAGGCAGTAGCTTAGACGTTGTAGTCCGCGAGCTACTACCTAGCGTACGCCTAGCTTCTTCATGCGGGCCTCTAGGGTGGTGGGCTTGATGCCCAGCAGCATGGCCGCACCGCCGGGGCCACGCACGCGGCCGCCAGCTTGGGTCAGGGCCGCCACGATGGCCTCGCGGGCGGCATCGGCGAAGGGGCGCACCGGGGCAGAGGCCATTGGGGCGGGCTCGGTGGGAGCTAGGGCTTCGGCCAGACTGAGGGTAGGCGAGCGGGCCATGATGGCCGCCCGCTCCAGCACGTGCTCTAGTTCGCGCACGTTGCCGGGCCAGGAATAAGCTAGCAGTTGTTGGGCGGTGTCGGCGGCCAGGCCGGTGAGGGGCTTGCCCAGCTTTTTGGCAAAGCGATGCAGGAAGTGTGTGGCCAGCGGCAGGATGTCTTCGGGGCGGGCGCGCAGGGGCGGCACGGCCAGCGGAAACACGTTGAGGCGGTAGTAGAGGTCGGAGCGGAAGCGGCCCGCGGCTACCTCCTGCTTGAGGTCGCGGTTGGTGGCCGCCACAATGCGGACATCTACCGCGATGGGGCGGCGGCCGCCCACGCGCTCAATCTCGCGCTCCTGCAAAGCGCGCAGCAGCTTGGCTTGCAGCTCTAGCGGCAGCTCGCCGATTTCGTCCAGGAAAATGGTGCTGCCGTCGGCTAGCTCAAACTTGCCCAGGCGCTTGTCGGTGGCCCCGGTAAAGCTGCCTTTTTCGTGCCCAAATAATTCGCTTTCAATGAGGTGTGGCGGTAGGGCGGCGCAGTTTACCTTTATCATGGTGCGGCTAGCCCTCGCCGACAGTTCGTGCACGGCCCGCGCCACCAGCTCCTTGCCAGTGCCGGTTTCGCCGGTTATCAGCACGGTGGCATCGGTGCCGGCCACCAGCCCTAGGCTGCTGAAAAGCGCCTGCATGGCCGGGCCCGTGCCGATGATTTCGCCGATGTTGTAGGTAGTGCGGATTTCCTCGGCCAGGTAGGTATTCTCTAGCGCCAGCTGCTGCCCTAGGGTCTTGATGCGCTCGAAGGCCAGCAGGTTTTCGAGGGCCAGGGCCAGCGGGCGGCTGAGCTCTTGCAGCAGGCGCAGGTCGCGGGTGGTGTAGGCGTAGGGGGCGCGGCTAGCCACCACTACGGCTGCCACGGGCCGGCCCTGCACGGCCAGCGGTACGTACATCGACGAGCGCAGCCCGAGGTGCTCGCCGTAGCGCAGGGCCACGGGGTTGCGGGCGCGGCGGGCCTCGCCGGCTTCGCCCACGTTCAGGGTCGGCTGCTGCATCAGGGCCTCCAGCTCCAGCATGGCTTGCTGCCAGGCCAGGCGGGCGGCGGCATCGGGCAGGTGCACAACCTCGGCGGCGGGCAGCAGCCGAAAGCTGCCGTCGGGCTGGCGGCTGGTGTGGATGCCGTCTTGCACGGTGCCCAGCACGCGGTCGACGCCGTGGAGCGTGAGCAGGTCAAGCGGCAGCACCGGTTGCAAGGCCTGGGCCACGGCCGGGGCAATGGCTTCCAGCTCGCGGCCGTTGCGGAAGGCGCTGACCAGGGCCAGCTCGGCTACTTTCTGGCGGCGCCGGGTCTCGATTTCCTCGCACACCAGCAGGTTGTCGAGGGCCAGGGCCAGCTGCGGTAGCAGCAGTTCTACGGTGGCGTACTGCTCGGGGGTAAAGGCCGCTGGGTCGGGGCTGGCCAGCTGCAAGCTCGTGAACGAGTGGCGCTTGAGTAGCACCGGAAACACGGCCAACGCCCGCGCCCCAAAGGCATCGCGGGCGGCGCGGGCCGTGCGCTGGGTGCGGCACAGCTCCTCGAAGGCCGACCCGGCAAAGGTGCCTGTTTGCTCGCCCACCTCATCGGGCGGCTGCTCGGTGAGGCGCTGCAGCAGCGCGTCGGGCGCATCAGGACCCAGCAGCCGCAGCGGGGGTACCTTCTCAAATACGCCGGCGGCATTCTTGTGCAGCACCACCCAGTAAAAAGTCTGCTCCTCGGGCAGCCCAATGCGCAGGCTGAGCAAGGTAAAAGGTACCAGCTGGTCGAGCTGCGTGGCAATGGCCTGGCTCAGCTCGTCGCGGTTGTGCAGGCGCGCAATAGCGTTGTTGACAGCTACTTGCAACTCGCGCTGCCGGCGTAGGCGGGCCTCCTCGCCGTGGGCATGGCGGTAGCGGGCCAGCTCCAGGGCCGCTAGCACGTCTTTTTCGCGAAAGGGCTTGTTAAGGAACCCTAGGGGCTGTGTGACCTGGGCGGCGGCCAGCACCTCGTCGTTGAGGTTGGCTGAGAGAAACACGAATGGTATTTGGCGCTCGTGCAGCCAGCCAGCCAGGTCCAGGCCGCTTTCCGGGCCTTTCAAGAAAATGTCGAGCAGCACCACGGCCGGCGGGGCGTCGGCTAGCAACTGCCGGGCCTCGGCGGCCGTGGCGGCCAGCCCCAGCACCGCGTAGCCAGCCTTGGTGAGGCGCCGCCGCAGGTCGTCGGCCACGATAAACTCGTCTTCGACAAGGAGCACGGTGGCCAAAGGCTCAGCGGACGAGGAGGCAAACGACATAAGCAAAGGGGACAGAAAGACCCCACGTAGTATCCAATAAACTCCAAAGCGGTCCTCCAATATACTGGGTTCTCCAATATAGTGGAGGCTATAGTGTGGCTTTATTAACAAGTGGTATTTGATAGTTAACTGACAATCAATATTATATAAGGGAGTTTTTTACTAACTGGCAAGCTGGCATTGTCCTGGCAACTAGCTAGGGCGCACCTTCTTTTCATCCTGTGTTTAGTTCAGCCATTTTACCTCCCGAGCCGCTATGCATTGCGGAATGGGCAGCTACCAGTGGCCCATTGCAGGCCCCTGCTCCTGGCTATCTGGCGTTGTTGCTGGCGCTTGACGATGCCGGCATCTGCCACGATAGGGAAGGCGTCGCCCTTGCGTGCCCGGCCGGTACACTGCTGCTGCTCGGCCCCGCCGACCGCTGGCAGCTCGACGCCCAACAGCCCGCCCGCCTGGCCTGGCTGTGCTTCTCGCTCGACTACCTGGCTAGCCAAACTGCCGGCCACGCTGAGGCGGCCGACTGGCAACTGCTGCAAGCGCGCGGGGCGGCCCTAGGGTCGGCCGGGCACCTAGCGGCTACCCAGGTGCCGCCCGCACTAGCGGCCCTGCTCACGCTGCTGGTCGATTGCTACGCTGGGCGTCGTGGTGCGGCCCAAGATGCATTGGCTAACCCTCTGGTCGGCACGGTGCTACGCGCCCTAGGTCCGCTGCTGGCGCCCGCCCAGCCAGAGCCGGCTGCTACCCACGCGGCGAGCGTGGTACGGCAGGTGCTGGCCTATATTCGGCGGCATGCGGCAGTGCCGGGCCGGCTGCACCTAGGGCACCTGGCCCAGGAGTTTGCTTACTCGCCCTCGCACCTGAGCGCCTTGTTTCGGCAGCACATGCGCGAGCCGCTACACCAGTACATTGTGCGCCACCGGCTGCAACTGGTCGAGAATCAGCTGCAAGCCAGCGTGCTTACCGTGTCGCAAATCGCCGATGAGCTGGGTTTCGTGGACGTGTGCCACCTCAACAAGCAGTTTAAGAAGCGCTACCACCTCACGCCCACCGAGTACCGGCGGCAACGCAGGCGCCCTAGCTCCCTGAGCTACGCGTAAGGTCTTTGCGCAGACCACGCTAGCCCGCTTCCACTCACGATTCCTCGCCGGCCGCGCAGCTGGCCTCACCTTATGCACGACGCCCCCATCACCCTGGCCGGCCAGCCGCTGGCCACAGCTTCTAAAGCCCTCATTTTGCTGCACGGCCGCGGCGGCAGCGCAGCCGATATTCTGTCGCTGGCCCGCTACCTGCCGGTGACTGGCTACGCCCTGCTGGCCCCGCAGGCCACCGGCCACACTTGGTATCCGCAGTCGTTTCTGGTCCCGCCTGCCCACAATGAGCCCTACCTGACGGCGGCCCTAGGGGCCGTGGGCCGCGCCGTAGCGCTGGCCGGCAGCCACGGCATCAGCCCCGAAAACGTGTACCTGCTGGGCTTCTCGCAGGGTGCTTGCCTCACGCTGGAGTACGCCGCCCGCCACGCCATCCGCTACGGTGGGGTAGTGGCCTTCACGGGCGGCCTCATCGGCGACCGGCTGTACCTCGAAAACTACGCTGGCGACTTTGCGGGCACCCCCTGCCTACTGGCTAGCGGCGACCCCGATGCGCACGTGCCCGCCGCCCGGGTGCGGGCCTCCACGGCCCTGCTTACTACCCTAGGGGCCGCCGTCACGGAACAGATTACGCCTGGCATGGGCCACACCGTTACGCCGCAGGAGCTGGCGCTGGCTAGCCAGCTAATATTCAAGCAGCCTGCTGCTTAAGCTTTTTCAACTCTACTTTCTTTCCCTCTTTGCTCTATGGAACCCCGTATTCTGGGCCTGCACCACGTCACAGCCATTGCCGGCAACGCGCCGCGCAACTACGACTTCTACACTCGCGTGCTGGGCCTGCGCCTGGTGAAGAAAACTGTCAACTTCGACGACCCCGGCACCTACCATTTCTACTTCGGCGACGAAACTGGCTCGGCCGGCACCATCCTCACGTTCTTCCCCTGGGAGCACATCACGGCCGGGCGGCGCGGCACCGGCCAGGCCACCGAAATCGGCTACTCGGTGCCGGCCGGTAGCTTCGATTTCTGGATGCAGCGCTTCGACGCCAACGGCGTGACTTACAACAAGCCGAGCGAGAAGTTTGGCGAGCGCTACCTGACCTTCCTTGACCCCGACGGGCTGAAATTCGAACTGATAGAGTCGAAAACGCCCGACGTGTGCACGCCCTGGACCACGCCCGAGGTAGGCGCTGAGGTAGCTACTAAAGGGTTCCATACCGTCACGCTCACGCTGGCTGACCCTGCGCCCACGGCCGAAATTCTGACCGACGTATTTGGTTACACGCTGCTCGAGCAGCACGTTAATCGCAGCCGCTACGTGACCGATGCGGTGCCGACCGCGCAGTACATCGACCTGGTAGCTGCCCCCGGCGAGGCCCGCGCCATCACGGCTGGCGGCTCGGTGCACCACATTGCCTTCCGGGTGAAAGACGACGAAGCCGAACTATACTTCCGCCGAAAGCTCGTGGCCAAAGGCTTGCAGCCCACCCCGCAGATTGACCGCGACTATTTCCACTCGGTGTACTTCCGCGAGCCGGGCGGTGTGCTCTTCGAACTGGCTACCGATAACCCCGGCTTCACGGTAGATGAGCCGCTGGCCGAACTGGGTACCCACCTGATGCTGCCTACGCAGCACGAGCATTTGCGCGCGCAGCTAGTGCAGCGCCTGCCCCCGGTGGGGTAGCTTGGCGAAGTCAGTTTTTATCAGCCATCAGCCGCTGTGCCCTAGGTGGCCGGCGTACCCAGTAGCTACCGGGTACGCCGCCCTAGGGTGCCAGGTCACCCCCTACGCTCACGCCATGTCTTCCACGAATTTTCCGCGCATTCTTCTATTTGCTGGCTTGCTGCTACGGCTGGCCTGGCCCACCACCGCCGTAGCGCAGTCGGCCGCGTTGGCCAATGCCCCGCGGCCCCTAGGGCAGTTGCAACAACAGTTTGTGGACCTGCGCTTCGGGATGTTTATTCACTTCAACATCCCAACTTACATGAACCAGGACTGGCCTGACCCGGACGCGTCACCAGCCTTATTCAACCCCAAGAAACTCGACGCCAACCAGTGGGCCCGGGCGGCCAAGTCGGCCAACATGAGCTACGGCTGCCTCACTACCAAGCACCACAGCGGCTTCTGCATCTGGGACACCAAGAGCACCGATTACAGCGTGATGCACAGCCCTTACAAGAAGGACGTGGTGCGCCAGTTCACCGATGCGTTTCGGGCTAACGGCCTGAAGGTGATGCTCTACTACTCCATCCTGGACACGCACCATAAGCTGCGGCCCAACCAGATTACGCCCGCTCACATTGCCATGATTAAGACGCAGCTGACCGAGCTGCTGACGAACTACGGCAAGATAGAGGCGCTGATAATCGACGGCTGGGACGCCCCGTGGTCGCGCATCTCCTACGACGACGTCCCCTTCGCTGACATCTACGCCCTCATAAAATCGCTGCAGCCCGATTGCCTGGTAATGGACCTGAACGGCGCCAAATACCCCGCCGAGGGGCTGTATTACACCGATATCAAAACCTACGAGATGGGCGCTGGCCAGCGCCTAGCCCCCGGCAGCAAGCGCATGCCTTCGCTGGCCTGCCTGCCTATCAACAGCGCCTGGTTTTGGAAAACCGACTTTCCCACCGTGCCCGTGCGCGACCCGGCCAAGCTGGTGCAGGAAACGCTGGTGCCGCTCAATGAGAATAGCTGCAACTTCATCCTGAACGTGGCGCCCAACCGCGACGGACTGATTGACGCCAACGCCTTAGCCGGGCTTAAGGAAATCGGCCAGCGCTGGAAAAACCAGGGCCCTACCACGCCACTCACGCCGCTTGAGACGCCTATCATTGCCAGTAACCTAGCCAAAAACCAGGCGGCCAATTCCAGTTGGAGCGATGATATGAACATCATGGACTTTGCCAACGATGATGACTACCGCACCAGCTGGCAGTCTAATAAAACGGTGGCGCAGCCGTGGTACGAAATCGACTTTAAGAACGAGCGCAGCTTCAATGCCGTGGTAGTGGCCGAAGAGAAAGCCAACATCACCGGCTACGCCCTTGAGTACTGGAATGGCGTGGCCTGGCAGCCCCTCTTTGATGGCCGCAACGGCGAGCGCATCAAGCTGCACCGCTTCGGCCGAGTGTGGGGTAGCAAGGTGCGCATGCAGATTAAGGCCTCTGACCACCAGCCTTCTATCGCCGAGTTTCAGGTGTTTGACGAGCGGCGCTAGGTCCGAGAAAAGCAGGGCCGCCTAGGTGTGGCTACTGGCCCATGGCGTAGCGCAAGCCACCTAGCAAGTGGCGCTGAAACAGCGAGTCGGCGTAGTTCTCGGGCAGGTGGCCGCCCGCCGTGTAAAAGGCGCGCCCGCCGCCGTAGGCGTGGCACCAGGCAAAGGGGTGCTGCTTGCCATTGATGCCCCCGGTGTAAGACGTTTCATCCACGGTGGCCAGCACTAGCAAGTCGGGCGCTATGTCGCGGAAGTTGTACCACTCATCGGTGCGTTGCCACCGCGCGGGCAGGAAGCTAGTGGCGGGGTGTTTGGCATCGGTGACGAGCACGGTGGCAGGCTGCACCTGGGGGTGGCTCTTGAAGTAGGCGCCCACCAGCTTCCCATACCAGGGCCAGTCGTACTCGGTGTCGGAGGCCGCGTGCACGCCCATAAACCCGTGGCCCTGACCGATGTAGCGCTCAAAGGCCGCTTGCTGAGTCGGGTCGAGTACGTCGCCGGTGGTATTGAGAAAAACAACAGCGGCGTAGCGGCGCAGCGTGTCGGCCACGAAACGCGTAGCCTGCAAAGTGGTATCTACGCGGAAATTGTGCGCACGCCCCAGCTGCTGAAAGGCGGCCAGGCCCGCAGGAATGGATGCGTGGTGGAAACCCTTGGTTTTGTAAAAAACCAGCACGGCCGGCCGCTGGCTGCCCTGCGGCGACTGCGGCAGTTGGTGCGAGCAGCCCGCAAACAGGCTGGCTAGCAGCAGCCAGGGGCGGTAAGAAAAGCGCATGGAGCTAAGTAAAGGACTAGTAAAACTTTCGTTTAATAACACGACTGCCGCCTGTTGATGGCGGCAGTCGGCTTTGGCAGCGGGGTGTACGCATGCCCTAGGAAGCCAGCAAGATAGGCGTCCCTAGGTGACTATTTTAGCAGCCGCACGTCGAAGACGCCACCGGCCGTGGAGCCGGGGTCGGCCGCAAACTTGACGGTGAGCACCTGGCTGGCGGGGCCACTGCGCAGGGCCGCGGGCAGCGGGTACTCCACATCGAAGAACGTGCTGCCCTTGCTGGCATCAGAAGTTACTTTTTGCAGCAGCTTGCCGTTGAGGAAGATGGAGAACGTGCGGCCCCGGTCGCCGCCGAAGTACGTCACGCGCAGGGCGCGCGCTTCGGCCTTGGGGTTGCGCAAGTTGTAGCTAAACCAGCCGGTGGCGTGGCGGTAGTGGCGGTCCTGAAACACGCCCGCCTCGGTACGCTCGCTGGCAAAGCCGTGGTCAGACTCAGGCTGCTGCTCGCCGGGGGCTACGCGGTCTACAGTGCGCGCATCCAAGGCCAGCTTCTCGGCATCCTTCTGGCGAATAGCTTCTTTACGAGCGGTTAGTCCTTCGGGCGTCGTCACGGGCCAGTACACCATGTAACGCGTATCGTGCAACTGGTAAAACGGCACTAGCTTGACGTTGCGGTACTTATCAGCATCAATCAGCGTCGCGGCTGTAAACGTGAGCGGCTCGCCGGGCACGGGCCGGATGCCGGCCGTGAGGTCGGCGGGCTGGCGGCTCACCAGCACGGGGGCGTCGTCGAGGGGGTAGAGAGGGCCGTTGGCTACGTGGCCCATGCGGCTGCCCCCGGCGCGCAGGCCGGGCTGGTCGGTGGTGTCGGTGGCGGCGGCCAGCACGATGGGGCCATGCACAAACGACACCCAAGGCGAATGGTCAGGCAGGTACTCAGCCGTGGTGTGCATGGGCAGCGCCACCGTCACCACGTCGCCCGATTTCCACTTGCGGTCTACCGTGACGTAGCCAGGCGTAGCCGAGTTGGTAGCCACCGGCTGGCCATTCACTTGCACGGCCAGCTGGCCGGCCGTTACCCAGGCCGGCTGCCGAATGCTGAGGGCAAATTTGCGTGACTTCTTCAGCTTAAGCGCTAATTCCGTCGTTTCGGCAAACGGAAAGCGCGTGGTTTGGGTAAGCGCGACGCCCGCCTCCTGCCACGCTAGGCGCGAGGGCATGAACAGGTTAACCAGCAGCTGCTCTTTGCCGCGGTGCGCATAAACCAGCTCGCCGTACTTGCCGTGGTTTTCCAGCCCCGAGCCCACGCAGCACCAGAAGCTTTCCTGGGGCTGTGAGTACACGCGGTAGTGCCGCGGCCGCATCGACGTGAAATACACAAACCCGCCCGTGCCTGGGTGCTGCGAGGAAAGAATATGGTTATAAGTTGCCCGCTCGTAGTAGTCTAGGTACTTGGTGTCGCCGCTGGTCAGGTACAGGTCCTTGCTGAGCTTGAGCATGTTGTACGTGTTGCACGTCTCAGGGCCTTCCTTGCTTTCGAGCATCGACGTGAAGTCAGTGGCCGGATGAAAGTGCTCGCTCACGCTGTTGCCTCCAATCGACACCGTGCGGTGCTCTACCACGGTCTCCCAGAAGAACTTAGCGGCGTTGCGCCACTCGGGGTCACCGCCTACTTGCGCCACGCGCTCGTAGCCGATTACCTTAGGTATCTGGGTATTGGCATGCATCCCATTGAGCTTGTCCTGGCCTTGCAGCAGGGGTTGCAGCAGGGCCTGCTGCGAAAACCGCTGGGCCAGCTTGAGGTAGCGGGCATCGCCGGTGATGTCGGCCACGTCGGCAAACACCTCGTTGAGGCCGCCCTGCTCGGCGCGCAGCATGTCCTGGATTTGCGCATCGCTGAGGTTGGCCGTGAGGTCGAGGCACCAGTCGCTGAGCTTGATGAGCATGGTTTTGGCCTTCGCATTGCCAGCCAGCAAGTAGGCGTCGCGCAGGCCGGCGTAGGTTTTGTGCAGGTTGTACCAGGGCACCCACTTCTGGTTTAGCCCAAAGCCATTGGCCTGAATATTACCCGCCTTCACTTGCTGCCACATGGCCGGCCCACCGGGGATGCCCCCTAGGTAGCCGTTGCCACTTTTTTGCTGGCACACCTCCAACTGGTCAATCATGTAGGTAAGACGCTGCTGCACCTCTTTATCGCCGGTGGCCGCGTACAGCAGGGCCAGGGCCGAGAGGTAGTGCCCGCCCACGTGGCCATCGAGGCCGGTATTTTCCCAGTTGCCGTAGCGCTCGGCCTTGGGCTGGAGGCCGGCCGACAGCTGAAACGGGGCCAGCAGCCGGTCGGGGTCCAGGGCCATGACGTAGGCACGGTCGGTTTGCTGGGCTTCGCGAAAGGGGCTTTCGAGCAGCGCTACCGACGACAATGGAAAGCTTTGCAGCGGTGCCGACTGGCTGCTAGCCAGGGTGGGGAGTAGTAGGGCAGAGGCGAAGAGGAGGGGCTTCATAAAACGTAGTACCCGATTGGGAGCGTGCAATCGGCAACAAGAGCAGGTGCAATAAAGTGGCTAAGTAAGCGCAAGCTACCATAGTAACCTTGATTAGAAGCTGTATCCAGCACGCACCTTAATAAAACTATGTGCTTATTACCTAGGACTTATTGGTGGCGGCCGCAGTAAACTGCGGCGCGGCTTACCTAGACAAGCACGAAAAAAAGTCCGGCCCGGCGCGTGGCCAGACCGGACGTCCATAGGGCAACCTAGGGAAGCTTACACAGCCAGCTTGCCCTCAATAGAGTCGTCAAGCGTTTGGCCGATGGCCGCGCCAATCGCCGTTTTTACCAGCGCCACGGCGTTGCCGTGCTTGTTGTCCCAGTAGTAACCATCTTGCGCCGCCACCTTGATAACGGTGATACGCGGGTCGTCTTTGCCCTCCGTAAACCACGCCTTCAAAATGGGATTCCACAACTCGTGAATGCGCGCCTTATCGGTCGAGATAGTGGCCGTGCCTACCACGCTCAGAAAGTCGGAGTGCGCTAACCCCTGAAACAGCAGCTGCACCTGGTCGTCTTCCTGAAGCTCTTGGTTCTTGTTACTGTCATTGGAGCTGAGAAACCAGAAATTGCCTTGCTCATCAACCTCCTGCACGGCCATTGGCCGGGTGGCCGGCACGGTAGTGGCCCGCAGCCGGGTGCTGAAAAAACACGTGTTGGTTTTGCCGGCTAGCTCCTGAATTTTCTTCACCGCCTCGGCTTGGTGCAGGTCCTCGTGGTTGTGCTCGGGTTGTTGTTGGTTGATGCTGTCCATTAGACGAATAAGCTGGGATAATGAAAAGCAAGGCCCGCCTCCTAGGTCGCCAGCGGCAGCCCCAACCATAAAAAGGTCAGCAGAGAAAGTGAGGGAACAATGCCCGTAGCAGCCCAGTGTCTGCCCACGCTATTGCTTACGCGCCAGAAACTCAAACCGTTGTTTAGGAAATTATTTCCAGCCCTGACTCACTGGTAGCTAGGTGCTGGCCCAGTACCATTAGCCGAGTAGGTCGGCGTTGCTCTCTCACGGACATAACCTAGGGTGCCCAAAACCGGGAGTTGTCCACGCAGCCTTCAGCGCGCCGCGATGCCCTTGAACTGCCAGATTTATGAGCAAGCCAGCGACTAGCGGCCAACTTCGTCGTCCCTAGGTCGGTCGGGAGCCGCTAGCAGTCCATAAGCCTACTGAGCGGCCTTTGTCTGCTGTGGTTGTGCCAAGCAACCATTGAGCGCTCGGCGGCATCTTAGTTGGTACCCACCTCGTTCTGTACCTATGATACGCGCTTTTTCTTATACGCTGCTGAGCTTGCTGCTGGCAGGAGCCACAGCCTGCCACGAAGTGGAGTCTACCCCGCAAACAGACTTCTTTGTGCAAGCCACTCGGAATACGGCCCCCTGGACGGCCCCCGGCACCGGCACCTATAGTCAAGCCAGCCAACAGTTTTACATCTTCGGCCAAACCGGCGACGCGGCTAAAGCCGAAGCTTTGTCGCTGGGTTTTGCGCTGCCCGCCGCGCCGCAGCTTGCGTCCGTGCAGGCATTGCCAGCCGCCTGGCGGGTGTCTGTGGGCTTCGATGCGCTCATTGATAGCTATGCCACGGCCGATGGGACAGGCCTGCCTAGGGTAGAAATCACGCGTCTTGACACGGTAAATAAGCTAGTGGAGGGCCGCTTCGAGGCCACCCTAGTGCGGGAAAAGCAATGGACTTCGAAAGTGGAAACGATGACTTTGGAAAAGGGCGCCTTTCGTGTGCACTACACCGAGGTGCCCTAAGTCTGGCTCTGCTAGGCGGCTAGTAGCTGGAAAGGCTAAGGTAAAGCCTTTAAAATACGGCTCTTATGCTTTTGGTAAGTGCCGGCCTAGTTGGGATTGCCTAGCGGAGTTGGAAATAGCTATGGAGCGTGTTGCTTCAACGAGCAAGTAAATACTGAACTAATTAGGTTATTGTATATTGTAAATAAGTCTATTAGGTGGGTTGGGTAAGGAAAGGGAAAAGTGCAGATACCAGCGACCAATAGCTCGTTTGGTATATTCGTCGTGTACGCGTTTTATGTGCCTTCAAATCAGTTTCTGAGCCTCCCTTGCCAATGCTGCCTTCTGACGAACTAAGCACGGCGGCGCTGCTACATACGCTGCTAGACGTTTCGCTTACCGGCGTTATTCTCTTTCGTCCCCTCTACGACGCGGCGGGCACGACCATCGTAGACCTGGCCTACGAGCACCTCAATCCTGCTGCGCAGCGCAGGATGCAGCTACCCGAACGCCCTGCCGAGTCGTTTCTGACCCTATATCCGAGCGCCGCTATCCAAGAGGGCGTATTTGCGTTTTACCGCGATACTTTCCTGGCCGGGCACCTAGGGCAGTATCAGTTCAACTACCAGCACGAGGGGCTGGATAGTTATTTTATCTTGGTGGCCCAGCGCCAGGGGCCGCTGCTGGTTGTCAGCTTCACCGATAACAACGACCAACCCCGCACGGCGGCCGAGCAAGTGCTGCGCGAAAGCCAGGCTCGCGAGCAGGCAGCCTACCAGGAGGCGGAGCGCCAGCGCCAGCAGCTCTATAATATGTTTGAGCAGGCCCCAGCCATGATTTGCATCTTCGATGGGCCGGCCCACACGTTTCAGTTTGTGAATCCTCCCTACCAGGCCCTAGTAGGCACGCGGCCGTTGGTAGGCAAGCCCATTGCCGAAGCCATGCCGGAACTGGCCGGCCAGCCCATTTTTGGCCTGCTCGACCGCGTGTACCAGACCGGCGAAACGTTTTATGCCTCGGAAATGCCGGTGCAGCTCGACTACCGCAATCAGGGCCGTGCCGAACTAGAGCAACGCTACTACAACTTCATCTACCAAGCACGCCGTAGCCTGACGGGCGCCATCGACGGCATTCTGGTATTTGCCTATGAGGTAACGCCCCAGGTGCGCGCTCGGCAGCAGGTACAGGACCTCAACGAGGAGCTAGCGGCCATCAACGAAGAGCTGCGCACCAGCAACGAAGAATACCTGCTAGCTAACACTGCCTTGACCCTCACCCAGCAAGAGTTGCAGGTTCTAAACCACGAATTAGAGGCCCGTGTGCAGCACCGTACCGAGCAGCTAGCTCAGGAGCGGGAGAGCTTCTACCAAATTCTTACCCAAACGACAGCTGCCGTGTGCATTCTGCGTGGGGCCGAGCACCGGTTTGTCTTTCATAACCAAGCCTACGAGCGGCTGTTTCGCGGTCGTGGCCTGCCAGGCCGTACCGTTGCGGAGGTCTTTCCCGAGGCGGCCGCACAAGGATTCGTCGAACTGCTGGATAAGGTCTACGCCACGGGCGAGCCGTATTACGGCTACGAGGTGCCCGTCAGGCTGGAGCAGCCCGATGGGCAGCCGCCGCTGCTATATCTGAACTTTGCCCACTCGGCCTACCGCGAAGCCGGAGAGATAGTAGGCATTAGTGTCTTTGCCTACGATGTGACGGAGGGCGTAGTAGCCAAGCAGCAGCGCGAAGCCCAGCAGCGGCAGCTACAAGAAATGTTTGAGCAGGCCCCGGTAGCCATTGCCATCTTCCGCGGGCCAAAGTACGTAGTTGAGTTTGCCAACTCTGCTGTGGGGGCGCTGTGGGGGCGCACGCCGGCGCAGGCCCTAGGTACACCGCTGTTCGAGTTGCTGCCCGAGGTGGCAGGCCAAGGCTTCGAAGCGTTGCTGGATGGCGTGATGGCCACCGGTGAGCCCTTCGTAGCCCACGAACTGCCTTCCTACATCGACCGCCAGGGCCACCGCGACCTCGTGTATTGGGACTTTGTGTTCCAGCCGCTGCGCGAGGATTCGGCGCAGATTACGGCCGTGACCGTGGTAGCCACCGACGTAACCGACCAAGTGCGCGCTCGCCAGCAGGTGCAGGACCTTAACGAGGAGCTGGCTGTCATCAACGAAGAACTGACGGCGACCAACGAAGAGCTTCACACAACCAATATTCGCCTCACGCGCACCAACGCCGACCTCGATACCTTCGTCTATACGGCCTCGCACGACCTCAAAGCTCCAATTACCAATATCGAGTCCATCTTGCTGGCCTTGCGCGAGCACTTGCCACCGGCAGTGCAGCAGGAGCCGTTGGTAGGGCAGCTGCTGCACCTGCTAGGCACCACCGTCGAGCGCTTCCGCCTCACCATTACCCAGCTCACCGACCTAACCAAGCTGCAACTCGTGCACGCTGGCCCTGCCGAGGCTGTGCCCCTGGCCGCCCTGGTGCAAGACGTGCTGCTGGACCTGCACGCCGAGGCCACCACAGCCCAACTCACGGTGGCTATCGACCCGGACCTAGTGGTGCGGTTTGCTCCCAAAAATGCCCGCAGCATTGTATATAATTTGCTCAGTAATGCTTTTAAGTACCGCGACCCCGCCCGCCCCTCGGTAGTGCAGGTGCGGGCCAAGCGCACGCCCCACGCCATTGTGCTCACGGTGCAGGACCAAGGCCTCGGGCTGAGTGCTACCCAGCAGAGCCGGCTTTTTGGGCTGTTTCAACGCTTGCACACCCATGTCGAGGGTACGGGTGTGGGCCTCTACCTCGTTAAGCGCCTGGTTGAAAATGGAGGTGGTACTATTAGCGTTGAGAGCCAACCCGGCGAGGGTACGACCTTTACCGTCGAATTTCCCACCTAGAAACTTAAGCTTACCCTGCTGGCTGTCTGGCAGTGCTTTTCATAACTATGTCTAAATTAGCCAGCGTGTTGCTTGTCGACGACGATACAACCACTAATTTTCTCAACAAGCTTTTGTTGCAAACAATGGGCGTTTCCGACCAGCTGCTAGTGGCCGAGAACGGAATAGAAGCGCTACGAATCTTGCACCAAACCTGTAGCGGTGAGCCGGCCGAAGTCTGCCCGCAGCTCATCTTGCTCGACATGAACATGCCCATCATGAACGGGCTGGCTTTCCTCGAAGCCTATACCCAGCAGGCAGCCGCGCACCCCCAAAATACGGTTATCGTGATGCTCACCACCTCGTTGCACGAGCGTGACCTGGCCCGTGCCCAGGAGTTGCCCATTGCCAGCATCCTGAACAAGCCGCTGACGCGGGAGAAAGTAACGGCTATTTTGCAGGAGCACTTTGCCTAGGTACCCAGCTAGTCAAAAACCTATCCGAAGGGACTGCTTTGGTGGCGCAGCCATTGGTGCTTACTAAGGAAAGCGCCCAGGCTATGCTATAGAGTGAATTTTAAGCGAAGGAGTAGGATAATTAGAAAAATATGTCAACATTTGGGCGGGTAACTTTTTGTTTAATAGAAATATAGGTAAAGCATAGCTGAAGTTGGATTTATTTGTTTTTTATTATTCTTTTTCAGGCCATGCTATGACACCAATTTCTGCCGACTTAACTTACCTACCCAACGAAACGGAGCGCCTACAGGCGTTGCACCACTACAATGTGATGCCCGACCAGCAAGAATCAGTATTTGACAGACTGGTTCAGCTCTCCGCCCAGCTTTTCAGCCTGCCTATTTCCTTGATTGCCCTGGTCGATGCGGAGGAAGTAGCTTATAAAGCCAACCAGGGATTGCCTGGCTTACTAAAGCAGCCTCGCGAGGAGACTATTTGCGCCATGGTCGTCAGCCAGCGCACGCCGCTGGTATTTACAAATCTGACCCAGCCCGACCAGTTAAAGTGCCTGACGACCATAGCTTCGGCGACGGCCCAAGCCAAGAGCCTGCAGTTTTACGCCGGTGCGCCGCTGCACACTCCCGTTCACCACCTCATCGGCACGCTGTGCGTAATAGGTAACCAGCCGCGTAGCTTCGGCGGCGAGGAACGGCAGCTGTTGGTACAGCTTGCCGGGCTGGTCAGCGAGCTGATTACCATTCGGCACATATGCCTGACGCACCAGAAGGTGACGGCGCACGACCGGTGGCAGAAGCTCCAAATCTTATTTGCGGAAGAGGTGCAGCAGTTGCGTGTGCTGGCCGGCTACCTGTTTGCGGAGTTTGGGGCCAAGGCGCCCGTGCCCGTGGGGGTACTAAAGCCCGTGGCCCGGCGCCTCGACGACCTGCACCAACTGCTGCAGCAGCACCACCCTGGGCCAATTTGGTATTCGCCCGCCGCAATAGCTTAGGTGATTGGGGGCCGTAGGTTAGTGCTTGCGGTGCTTGGGGGCAGCCACCTTAAAGCTGCCCCGCACACTGCCTTGCTGGCCGATGGCGGACGGCAGGCTACCATGAAATCGGCCCGTAAACCCCCCGCTAGGTAGGCGGGTGAGCTTGCCGCGCAGGTCGAGAGTGTAGCTCACGCTAGTGTAGCTGTCCGCGCCTTGGTATGTGTACGTGAGGAGCGACAAGCGATAAGCGGCCCCGGGCGCATCGCGCGGCTTCTCGTAGCTGGCCAAAAAAACGCCTTCCCCGGCACCTAGGGGGCGCCGCCCGATTTCAACATCTAGGCCATCTAGATGGCTCGGAGTACCCATGCCGGGTATAGCTCTGGCTGGCACACAAAAACGCTGGTCTCTCAGGGTATAGCTGGCTGAGTTATAGGTCCTGGGGGTGCAGGCTGCCAGCAAAAGAAAGCCCATTAGCAAGGGGGGGGACTTGCGCATGGAATAAGAAAGAAAGAATGTGTTCGCTAAATAACCACGCACGAAGGATAGGGTGTTCAGCAGAGGTGTACGTGCAAAGGGCTGGTACGAATGCCTCCTGTAACTCTGATGCTGAGTTTGGCGACTGTGCTATAACTACCCGCGCATAGTGGGTAGGGGTATGAGTAGCTAACTATTTTAAATAATTATAAAAAAAAGTGAGTAGACATTGGCAAAAAGCGAGCTAATTGTAGCATGAAAAGTTATGCTTGGCTTTTAGTAATCTGATAGACCTACTTAAGGTTACAAATTTCACCTTAAGCAGAGCCCGTGGTATTTTTGTAAGACTGTAAATAGTAATAGAGCTGGACTTTAACCTTAAGTGTTTGTAGTATTTGCTGCCAATTATCAAGCAGTAATAGTGCTAAAACACATGGCCAGCAAAAGGCTTGCTACAATAGGACTATTTGCAGTAATTTGGCCGCTGTATTAGCCTCTCACCACTTAATTGCTCCGGCCCGTGCACGCGTTCTCTTACCCCACCCAGTCTGATGATACTGTCTATAAGTTTCGCCTCAATGGATGCGCTATCGTGCTGGTGTTTCAATGTTTGGTAATGACGTTGCCTGCCCTAAAGCTTTTGCAGGTAGCCGTAGTGAGCAACTGGCCTTGGCTCTGGGTTACGCTGCCCATCTGGTCGCCAAGTGTGCTGCTGGCCCTAGTGTTGATAGGGGAGAAGGTGGTTCAACTAAGCAAAACCAAGGTTGACAGCCAAGTGCGCAGCCTGGTGGCAGAACCTAGCCCCGCGAATTGCTAGCGTAGGCAGCCAGCTGGTGCTACTGGCCCATTACCCAGGCCCTGGCTTCGGCTGGCGACGTGAAGTGCCGGAACTCGTAGTCCAAGCCCGGCACGGCCACTTGGTACATGCCGTTAATAGTAAGGCGATTTAACACCTCCTCCGATTCTAGGTGTGCAAACCGCACCAAGCCCAGCTCGGACAGCGGAACCAGTATAGCCTGGTGAGCCCACTCCAAGTCTTTAGGGCGCACGGCTCCTAGGTGGCGGTCGTCGGCCACCCAGCCCGTTACGCGGTGCAGCCGCGCTAGCCGCAACGCTTCCGTTAAAGCGGTGCGAATGTCTGCGCTCCCGGCAAAGCCCAGCCACTGGGTTTCTAGCACATTGCGAGTGCCGGTGTGCAGCAAAATATTCAGGAAGGGATAAGTAGCGAGCGTAGTAGTCATGCGGGAGTAGCCTAGAGAGGCGCTTATTCTTCCCGGTGTACGGTAGCTGGGCTAAAAGCAGGCACGCACACCGACCAATATTCGCATTCGGCATCGAAAGGATTGGAGTACCGCACCCGGGCGCCAGCCCGAATCAGCAGCGACTCGCCAGCTTCGAGCTCCACCACATCGCCGTCGATTTCGAAGCGCTTGCGCCCGCGCACCACGATGGTTATCTCGTCAAACTCGGGGCGCTGGTGCGGCTCGCTCCACTGCGGCGGCGCTACCATATGGGCCACGCTATACTGGCCAGTGCCGGTGCTGGCCAGGCCCACGTGCTCCTCGATGAGCTTGCCATCGGTAGTGGGTACGCGGAAAGGTTGGGGATTGCGGAAGTAGTTTTTGGGGGTGGGCATAAGCTGAAAGAACCTAGGGGCGGGTGGTAGGGCAAGGGCCCTGCGTGAAGGTGCGCACACCGGCATTGCGGGCCACGCACGGATTAGAGTAAGTTTTGCCGTCGCAGCCGCACACTGGTGCGTAGTCCATGGTGCAAATACCGTTGGGGTTAATGCGGGCTGGGTCGATGCAATCGGTAACGGGTGTGGGGGCCTGGGCCGCGGGGCGCTGGCAGCCAAGGGCTAACAAGGTAGTAGCCAGCAGGCCTAGGGTGCCCGCGCGAAATAAATGTACCATAAGTGAAGGCAAAGTAATGGCAGCGTAGTGAAATGGCTATTTCTGCCGAAAATTTGCCAGTGCCGCCCAACCCCTCTGGGTAGGTCCCGTATAGCTGCCTACCAACGGGCAACAGGCACCCCTTGCCCTGCTCCCATCAAAACACCTTATCACCTTTTTTAACTTCCCATGTCGTACCGCGAAGAAGATAACAACGCAGGCAAAATTGTTCTCGCCGCCCTAGCTGGTGCTAGCGCCGGTATCCTGGCTGGCATCTTGCTGGCTCCCGATAAAGGCTCGGTAACCCTCGAGAACTGGAAAGGCGCCGCGAAAGACTATAGCACCAAGCTGGGCGACCAGTATAAGCAATACAGCGCAGACCTCGAAACCAAGTTTAAAGGTCTGTCGGATAAGCTCGAAGACCTCGGCATCTTGGGTGCCGGTGGCAGCCTCAATATTAAAGGCAACTGGGACGACATCAAAGGCAAGCTGAAGCAGCAATATGCACAGCTGACCGATGAAGACCTGACTTATGTTGAAGGCAAAGGCGACGAGCTGCTTGGTAAGCTGCAAGACAAGCTGGGCAAAGGCAAAGCTGAAGTAACTAAAATCATCAACGACCTGACGGGTAAAGGTGATGATGTAGCCAGCAAAGCCAAAGATGCTGTAAACGAAGGCGCTGACAAAGCCAAAAACGCTGCCGATAAAGGCGCAGACGCCGCTAAGGATGCCGTTAGCTAAGCTATTAGGTCTTAGCTACTATTGATACAAAACCCTGTGCCAGCTGGCACAGGGTTTTTTTGTGCTTCGTCTCAACTTCTTAGGCCTCTTCGCCGTTAGCCTGCTACTTTAGGTTTCTCTTCTTACTCACCTTTTTAACCTCTTTCACCCATGCCAAAGGACAACGGAAAAGTTATTGTGTCGCTGCTGGCGGGCGCTACGGCCGGCATCGTAGCGGGCCTACTGCTAGCTCCCGAAACCGGCGAAGACTTACGCAAAAGTCTGCGTGAGGCGGCCGGCAAGTGGGGCGGTAGCCTCGGGAAGCTGGCGCAAGACACTCTAGGTAAGTTGCAAAACCAGGAGGCACCCGGCCACACTAACCCCGATGCTGCCCTAAGCGAAGACCGCAACGCCGCCGATGCACTCTTCGACTCGATGAGCGATAAGCCCAGTGCTAGGGGCGCTGAGCCCGGCGACCTGACTACCTCAGCCACCGGCAATGGCCGCTCAATAGGCGGCGATGACTACGCCGCCGATGACAATACCCTCGACTACGACGGCGATGGCAGCGATGGCCGCCACCGGGGCATTGTGTAGCAAGTAGTTAGCAAGTGGCGGTGAAAATAGTTGAAATATTTTTACTCCTTTTGTAACCCCACTGCTAGCCCGCCGTTAAAGACTATACAAACGGCTTAAGTTTCAGACCTTAGGACGTTGGTCGTAAAATTGCCGATTATAGGAGCTTCTGCTGGTAAGTGGTTTAACATGCCAGTCGTAAAATCAGATAATCCATCGCAAGCTTCTGCCAACAAGCTTTGGTTTAGATTTGGTTAGCTGTTTAAAAGAAACGCCCGGTACTATCACAGTGCCGGGCGTTTCGACTTTTAGAGCAAGCTATAATACGCATGCCCTAGGGTACCTTAGCCGACGATTCTCAGGCCAAGGTAACCTAGGGCATGCGTATTATAGCGCTTCGGGCCGCATCTGCGGGAAGAACAGTACCTCTTGGATGGAAGGTGAGTTCGTCATAATCATGCTTAGGCGGTCAATACCGATACCTAGGCCTGCCGTGGGCGGCATACCGTACTCTAGGGCGCGCAGGAAGTCGTCGTCGAGCACCATGGCTTCGGTGTCGCCACGCTTACCCAGTTCTAGCTGGTCCTCGAAGCGCTGACGCTGGTCGATGGGGTCATTGAGCTCCGAGAAGGCGTTGCAGATTTCTTTGCCGTTGCAAATGGCTTCGAAGCGCTCCACGAGGCCGGGACGGTCACGGTGCTTTTTGGCCAGTGGCGACATCTCGACGGGGTAATCAGTGATGAAGGTGGGCTGGATGAGCTTGGGCTCGACATGCTCACCGAATATCTCGTCAATGATTTTGGCCTTGCCCATGCTGGGGTCGAGCTCCACGTGCAACTTGGTAGCGGTTTCACGCAGGGCAGCCTCATCCATCTCGCCGATGGCCACGCCGGTGTACTTCTCAATGGCCTCGAACATAGTGTAACGCTGCCACGGCCGCTGGAAGTTGATGAGGTTGTCGCCCACCTGCACCTCAGTTTTGCCGTGCAGCTCCAGCGCCACGCGCTCCACCATTTCCTCCACTAGGTCCATCATCCAGGCGTAGTCTTTGTAGGCTACATAGAGCTCCATCTGGGTGAACTCGGGGTTGTGGAAGCGCGACATGCCCTCGTTGCGGAAGTCCTTCGAGAACTCGTACACGCCATCGAAACCACCCACGATGAGGCGCTTGAGGTACAGCTCGTTGGCAATGCGCAGGTACAGCGTCATGTCCAGCGTGTTGTGGTGCGTCTTGAAGGGGCGCGCCGCCGCGCCGCCATACAGCGGCTGCAAGATGGGCGTTTCGACCTCCAGGTAGCCCTTGTCGTTCAGGTAATTGCGCATGGTCTGCACCAGCTGCGTGCGCTTAATGAATGTCTCGCGCACGTGCGGGTTCACCACGAGGTCCACGTAGCGCTGGCGGTAGCGCTGCTCGGGGTCGGTGAAGGAGTCATACACGACTTCTTCGCCGGTCACTTCGTCTTTCTTAGTTTTTACGACCGGCAGCGGGCGTAGCGATTTAGCTAGCAGCTTCAGCTCGGTCACGTGCACCGAGATTTCGCCCACCTGCGTGGTGAACACGTGGCCTTTCACGCCGATGAAGTCGCCTAGGTCGAGTAGCTTCTTGAAAACAGTGTTATACAGCGTCTTGTCTTCGCCGGGGCAAATCTCGTCGCGATTAATGTAGAGCTGAATACGGCCCGACGAGTCCATGAGCTCAGCGAACGAGGCTTTGCCCATCACGCGCGACGACATCAGGCGGCCGGCCAGTGCTACTTCCTGGAAGTTGTTGAGCTCGGGGCGGTAGTTATCGAGAATTTCTTGCGCGGAGAAATTGACATCAAACAATTCCGACGGATACGGCTCAACGCCAAGCTCTTGCAGTTGCGTTAGTTTCTGGCGGCGCAGCTGCTCTTGTTCACTAAGGTGGTGCATATAATCACGGATTAGCACGGATTTTAGCGGATTCCACGGATTTTGTGGACGATTCGGCCGTGCTTTATCCCAGTTACTTACCGCTTAAGGCTCAAGACTCAGGCGAAGAAGCAAGCAGGATAGTAGAGAGGATGAAATGAAATGAGTTGCAAAAGTACAGCCCAAAAAAAGCCGCTCCGAAAAGGAGCGGCTCAATCGTCTACAAAATCCGTGAAATCTGCTGAAATCCGTGCTAATCCGTGATTTAGGCGGCCATTTTCATAGCGGGCTCGGGCTCAGCGCCGAGCAGCGTGGGCTGCACCCGCGTGCGCAGGCGCTCCTGCACAAAGCCACCCTGCAAGTGCGTCGGTAGCTCGCGTACCAGCTGCTCGTAGCGCTCTAGGCCTAGGGCCTTAGCCACGTAGGTTTCGTGCACGCCGTTGAGGTAGCTCACGATATTGAGCAACGAACTGTGAAACAGGCGGAAGTCGATGTCGGCCTCTACGTAGCGCTCAATCTCGCGGCTGCTCTGCGAGATGCGCAGACGACCTAGCAAGTCGAAGATGGTAGTGTAGCCCAGGCGCCAAGTAATCTGCTGCCAGTGGGCGGCGGTCCATTTATCGAGCGGGCGACCGGTCTTCTGGCTGCGGATAGCCGTATTGGGGTTAGCCTGCACCTGCTGGCGCGTGCTGATGGCCTTCTGCTTGCGGGTAGTGCGCAAGAACTGCCCAATCTGCGCCTGGGCGTCAATCTCCTGCGAGGCAATGTGCAGGCCAGCCTTATAGCCAGCCAGCGGCAGGCGGTGAATAGAGAAGTCACCATAAGCCCCAGCAGCGTAGAACGATACTGGGCGCGGGTATGCATTCTTCACAACCAAGCGGCCCACCTCGCGGCGAATAACCTGGCCGTTATTGGAACGCACGCCGGTGGTATAGAGGAAGGCTTGTAAGCCCGAAAGAATAGTGTGATAGGCCTGCGGGAACGTCCAATGCAGGGCATTGCGCAGGAAGTTGTCATCGCCGAGCTCGGCGGTGGCGCGCAGGGCGTACTCGGTGCTCCAGCAGGTATGCAGCAGCTTGGTGAGCGCAGCCACGTCAGCGTCGTTGAGCTCGGCTTGGTGCTGACGGAAGTAGGGCAGGTGACCTAGGCCACCCAGCGGGCCCTCGCCGTCCTGCAAATGATAGTTGATAGCGAAGAAGTAGTTGAGGAACACCTGCGCCGGAATAGAGCGACGCCAGCTTTCGTCAGCAAGGCGTTGCTGCTCCTGCTCTTCGGGCGTGAGCACGGCTTCGGCAGATGCCACGGTCATCGGAGCCTGGTAAGGCTCGGTGGGGATGAGCGGAATGATGCGGGCTTCGGTTTTCGTAGTCATACCAGATAAACCAATAGCCAAGATTTTTAGTTGCTATTTACTAAAGTTTTTTGTATTCACTTATGATGACATTTATCATTGATAATGAGTAATTTATCTGCGTTGCATTGGGAGACATGTAAAAATATTTTTTGAATGCTATTTGCTACCGTGTTTAGTAACGGTGTTCCGCGATGAAATTCGTTAGAATAATTAGCCGAAACCGCAAAAGCTGCAGGTTGACTTGCTGACGTACACTGGGCATAAAAAAGCCCCTAGACTATGGCCTAGGGGCTTTTTTTAAGAATTAAGACAACCGAATTACATCTGGTCTTTCAGTACGTT
>Ga0265798_10000897_pt1 | contig 47511 bp, 48 predicted proteins | sample P3T30metagenome_FD_192430 | JGI IMG/M metagenome (GOLD analysis project Ga0265798, IMG submission 192430) | Plant litter microbial communities from East Loma Ridge, Irvine, California - P3 T30 | ecosystem: Environmental > Terrestrial > Plant litter > Unclassified | place: USA: California...
AAATATTCGTCGTGCGTCACATTGAGCTTCAGCATTGTTTTCAATGACCGCATGAATCGCTGATGCGGGAAGTCGTGGTGCATGTCCTCGAGAACGAAGGAGTCTCGCGATAGCATGGCGAGTTCATTAAAATAATCTTTGGAATCGAAATCCTTTTCGTAATCGTACGCCACTCTTCCGTCGAGCGTGAGTTGCTCATATTTCGGATCGTCACCGACCGTTTTGAGGTGCAGCGTGCTTGCGGTCACGGGCTCGTTTTGATACTTCGTGTCGTCGAGCGTCATGTTCGACTCGCCGCTGGTGAATGCAAGGCTGAACAAGCTGTTCGATCGCTTTACGATAATTTCAGAGTTGCCAGCCTTTAAGTATTTGTCGTCGTTGGTGTAATCAATGCGGTCTTCCATGAACAAGTTATAGCACAACGCCATAAGAATAAAAGCATGAGTTATTTAACGGCTATTTGGCGCGCTTTTTCGAAGGCGGCATGCCGTCGGCACGTTTGACAGCGACGAAGCGTTTCTTCTTGACCGGTCGTTTTCGCGCGTTCGTGATGGTGCGCTTGAATTTCAGCTCTGCTTCGACGTCTGCGAATCGAGCCAGCGGCCCGTGCGCGATGACGGGAGTTTTGGATTGTTCGTCCATTTCTTTGATAAGGTCGACGGCCGCGTTTTCAATCAGCCATTCGCGGCCTGGTGCCGTTTCGCCGACGGCAGTGATGTGCCACAGATTTTCACCGACGGTCGTTTCTTCGACGATTTGCAACGGGCTCACCAGCAGCAGTTGTCCGCTCGGTAGGCGGTCGTTCGCTTTTGTGACCAATTGCTGGCCTTTTTTAAGGTCGGTGACGAAGAGTTCCAACGCGATGGTTCGGATGCCCCTCGGCGCAATACGGATGCCCTGGATGTTTTGGTTGTTGACCCAGATGATCTCACCGTTCAACGTGCGGATGCGGGTAGAGCGCAGTGTTACGCGCTCGACGACGCCTTGCATGTCCATGAACGGTTCGATGCGCACGTGGTCACCGACGCCGTACCACTGCTCTACCATCATGGCGGTACCGCTGACGACATCGCGCAGAATCGGGCTGAGGGAAGCGCTGAGCAGCAACAGCAAAATGGCGCTGGCACCGATTAACGCGGTCGGTTGTCCGTCCGGGTGATCGAGCAGCCACCACAAGTAAAGGCCGAACAGTACGAGCCCCACCTTGATAAGCGCAATGCTGAGAACGAGAAACGTTTCGTAGCGCCGCAAACGGTTCACGACTTCCAGATCTTCCGTCTTGTCGGCTTGAGCGCCGATAAACCCTACGACCTTGCGGAGCACGACAGCGATGAGCCGGCCCAAGAGCAGTGCGATCGTAATAATGACGGCCAGCGAAATGATTGCGTGAAGGTTAAAATACGTATCAAAGATACGCGCCAAGATGTCTTTGCCGGCTTCGATGGAAGAGTCGTTCATTTATACTATTTTACCATATTAATTAACTTTTGTATATAGAGTGCGGTTTTGCAGTGCGCCGCGTGCGTTCATGTTCTATACTAAAGAAAAAGAAGGAGCTTTACCAGAATTATGGCAAAATTATACATCCCCGTGCTTGCCGGTACGACACGCGAGCAACGCAAGAGCATTTATGCGGCCCGTTTGGTCGCAGAAGTCGGCGCGACGTTCGCTGACGTTGAAACCGAACTTATCGACCCGAAAGACTTTCACTTCCCTGGTGACGGTAATGACCCAGAAGGCAAAGACGCCCGTTATACCGCCATTACCGAACGGGCCGACGCGTTCTTTATCGTGACGCCGGAATATAACCACAGCATTCCCGGAAGCCTGAAGCGGATGCTCGACAGCGAACTACAAAACTACATTCACAAACCGGTCGCTTTTGCCGGTGTTTCTTCCGGCCAATGGGGCGGCGTGCGTGCCATCGAAGCGCTGGTCACGACCGTACGTGAAATGGGCATGGTATCCACGTTTACCGATATGCACTTCCCTCACGTTCAGGACCTCTTTGATGATAACGGAACACTCTTAAACGAGCATTACCGAACTTACGTTGAAGCCGCCTGGAAAGAACTTATCTGGATGACGAAAACCCTGCAGTACGGCCGCGAGCACGTCGCGCCCCTGGAATAGCACTCACCCCTTAAAATCTTGCCGCTCATCTGTTATAATGGACAGATTGTGATCGGTGATATTTCAGTAACGGAAAAGTCTTTTGGCCCCAAGTCCCTCATGTCGAACGTGCGGTTCACTATTAACGGTGCTGAAAAAATCGGCGTCATCGGACGTAACGGCGTCGGCAAGTCGACCCTGTTCGGCATTCTCGCCGGCTTCGACAAAGACTTTACCGGCGATATCGTCTACAAACCTGGCACGGTGATTGTTGCGACTCAACAGGAATACCACGACGTCGGCGACAAGACGGTGTTGCAGTACGTCCTGCAGGGCCTGCCGGAATATTCCAAACTCAGCCACATCATCGAAACTTATCCTCTGACCATGGGTGACAACATGAAGAAAATCGACGAATACAGCGAGGCGCTCGTACGTTTCGACGACAAGGGCTTTTACCAGATCGAAGAGCAAATTGAACGCGAACTCGCCAACTTCCAGCTGCCCGACGTTGCGCACCGCGCATTCTCTACGCTTTCCGGCGGTCAGAAGCGTCTGGTTGAAGTGGTGAAAATCATGCACTCCGACGCTGACTTGGCACTGGTCGACGAGCCGACCAACCACATGGACTACGTCGCTAAGAACCAGTTCATCGACTGGCTAAAGTCTGCGCACGAAAGCGTCCTGCTTATTACTCACGACCGCGACGTCTTGCGCGAAGTCGACCGCATCGTGGAGCTGAAAGACGGCGGCTCTCAAAGTTTCAAAGGCAACTACGACGCCTACCTGAAGCAAAACGCCGTATCGACCGGCAGTCAAATGAACGAATTCGAAATGATCGAAAAGCGCATCATCAACCTGAAATCGAAAGTCATCGAGTATCAGCGCTTCAAAGAAAAATCTCGCCACGGCGGGACCATTCAGCGTTTCAAACGCCTCGAGGAAGAGTCGCGCAAAGAACTGGCCGAGCTGCAGACGCGTACCAAGCCGACTTTTTGGATCGACAAAGATTCCGTCGACAACTTGAACTATAAGGTCGCTGCCCAGTACGACAAGTTCAAAGCAAAGAACGTCCGCATCAACTTGAAGAACGACGAATCACGCAGCAAGCACGTGCTGGTTTCTGCCCGTAACTTGAGCCTGGGCTATGACGCTCCCCTCTTCACGGACATCAATATAGACTTGCGCGAAGGCGAAGCGATCGAATTCCGTGGCCGTAACGGTGCCGGAAAAACGACCCTTATCAAAACGCTCCTCGGTGATACTGCCGCTACTGTGTATGACGGCGAACTGACGCTCGACAAGCAGGTCCGCGTCGGCATTTACGAGCAGGAAGTTTCCGAGACGTTCTTTGACATGCCGCTTGAAGAAGCGATCGAACGGTTGTACCTTTCGAAGGAACTGCCGATTTCGACGACGAAGATCCGTTCGCTCATGAACGACTATCTCTTCAGCGAAGGTGACGGCAAAGTGCCGGTCAAGCGCCTTTCAGGCGGACAGAAAGCCCGCTTCCAGCTGATCTCCATGCTGGCGAATGATCCCCAACTGCTGATCCTTGACGAACCGACGAACCACTTGGACCTGCCAAGCATCGAAGAGCTCGAAACTGCACTCGCACGATACTCCGGCGCCATCATTTACGTCAGTCACGACGGCTACTTCCGCGACAAGCTGGCCGGCGACGTTCTCAAAATCGGCGCGCAGTAATAGCGAAAAAACGTTGGTAAAAAAAATAACTCATACAATTTTGTATGAGTTATTTTCGTTTACGCTTTGCCTTTGAGTTTCAAGCTCTTGAGCTTTTTCTTCAGCAGTCGCTTGCGTGAGGCTCCGTGCCAGTTTTTGTGCTTAGCCATCGTAAATTATCTTCCCTTCATGCCTTTTGGCACTTTTATCAGCCGTTACTATTAACTTATTGATTATTATACCATACTACCCCTATAAATACTTTCACTTGCGCGCATATCACGGGTCGATATGAAAACACATCCCGTTTCGAGATGTGTTTTCGGTTGCAGCACGGGCCGAATTATCGGCGAGGTGCGTGCTGTACTGGGATGAACGTGAACGCTTTGCCGCTTGCGCCGCCGCGACCGGTTCGGCCGATACGGTGAACGTAGTCTTCGTACGTTGCAGGCTGGTCAAAGTTGATCACGTGGCTGACGTTCGGAATGTCGAGGCCACGGGCAGCGACGTCGGTCGCGACCATGATGTTGACCTTGTTTTCCTTGAACGATTTCAGTGCGCGTTGGCGCTGTGACTGGGATTTGTTTCCGTGAATCGCAACGGAACGGAAGCCGCTTTGTTCGAGGTGATCAGAAAGGCGTTGGACGCCGAACTTCGTTTCACCGAAGACGAGGACCTTGTCGAAGTCTTCACCGGCGAGCATCTCTACCAGTGTTTCGAGTTTGTGGTCTTTGTCGCGTGCTTCAACGACGTCTTGTTCGACGTGTTCGCTGGTGTCAGCGGTACGAACGTGGACTTCCACAGGGTTGTCGAGGAATTCCCCGATCAAGTTCTGGATGGTCGGCGTGATAGTCGCGCTGAAGAACAGCGTTTGGCGTTCCAGTGGCGTCTGAGCGACGATTTCACGGATGTCACCGATGAATCCCATGTCGAGCATACGGTCAGCTTCGTCGAGGACGAGGAACTGGATCTGGTCGAGCTTGAGTTCGCGACGCTTCATGAGGTCCTTCATACGTCCCGGCGTACCGATAATGACGTGCGGACGACGGCGAAGGTCGCGGATTTGGCGTTCGATGTTCATGCCGCCAACGAGGAGGGCTGAGAAAAGACGCATGCCACGTGAGAATTCACGGAACTGTTCGTCAATTTGAACGGCCAATTCGCGGGTCGGAGCCATGATGAGGACTGAGAAGAATGGTTTTTCTTTGGTCAGTTTCTCGATGATAGGAAGGATGAAGGCCGCAGTCTTACCGGTACCGGTGTTCGCAAGGCCGATGACGTCTTTGCCGTCAAGGATGTGCGGAATTGCCTGGTCCTGGATAGGAGAAGGATTCTTGTAACCCTTTTGGATAACGTTGTTTTTCAAGTCTTCACCGAAAGCGAAGTCAGTAAACTGGTGCTTCGGTTCGTAAATGACTTCTTCAGCCGCAGCTACCGCTTTGTTAACGAATTTGCTCGGGTGAATGTAGGCACCGCGACGGTTACCGCCACCGCTGCTTCGGCGTTGGTTGTTTCCTCCGAATGAACGGTGTCCTGGACGTGCGCCGCGTGGTGCGGCTGAGCGATTTTGGCCGTAAGGCATAAATTGTAATTCCCTTTCTGGGATAAAAAAATATTCTGCATAAGCAGACGAACAGTGAGAACCTTTTGATATCTCACGAGGTAAAGTTTTGATCTGTGTGCGATCTACTAACCATGAGAGGCGGTATCCATTCGGATGCGTATACACTAACTATAGCACAAGCTACTTTATTTGTCTAGAGTATACGGCTATATAAATAGAACGTACGAAGCAACGATGCACATCGTGACCACTGCTCCGACCCCGTAATTCAGCCAGATAAATCGTCGCCACGCTTTGTTGGCACGTCCCGATGTCGAATCGGCCACGAACAGGTACGGCGCGACATTTGCCACGTACAGGAGCCCGCTGATGCCCGCGATGATCGAAAGGCCGCCCTGCAGGCTGATGACGATGCTTGCCGCCAAATACAAAATTGCACTGAACCATACCGTTGCCCGGGCGCCGATGACGGTGGCGATGGAGTGCAGCTTCCCCTCCCTGTCCGGAATGACGTCTTGCACCGCACCGAAGGCGTGGCTGGCCAGGCCCCACAGGAACAGTGCCAGTGCGAACGGCCATGCTTCGGGCTTAAAGCCGAGTACGGCGATCGCATAGATCATCGGCCCCACGAAATGGAGACTGCTGGTAATGGAATCCAAAAAGGCGATTTCTTTAAAGCGGAGCCCTTTCAAGCTGTAGGCCACGACGAAGAACAACACGCCCAGCAGTACCAAATTGGCTTGCCAGGAACCGAGCAGCAGCATCGCGACAACGAACGGTATCGTTGTCAGGGCCGTTGCCCACAAGATCGTCGGATGGAACTGTTTCGCTTCGACCGCCCCTTCAATGCTGTTTTTGCGGGGGTTGCGGATGTCAGATTCATAATCGAACACGTCGTTGATGCCGTACATTGCCAGGTTGTACGGAATCAAAAAGAACAGCGTGCCGATGAAGAACAGCGGGTCGAATCCGCCGCCGATTACCAGATACGTAACGGCGAACGGATAGGCCGTGTTCACCCAGGAAACCGGCCGTGATACCTTGAAAAGTTTTGCGAGGCTACTTTTCACGCTTCTCCCCTATCCGGTTCCAAATCAACGGAACGATGCAGGCCGCATAAACAGCGTAGAAAAAGTCTTCAATCGGCGCGCCGAAAAGGCGGACGCCCAGGATCTTCGAGGGGTCGTACGCGACGATACCGAAATGGATGATCAGCGGATCGAAAACGGCGGTCAGCAGCAATAACCCGGCGAGCGTCAACCACCAGGCCTTCGGGATTTTTGCAAAGCGTTTGGGTAGGAACATCACCAGCGTGACGAAGAACACGAGGTTCAATAACAGGTAGGTCGTCATGCTTTTTTCCTCCGGCTGAATAGAAGATACAGCAGCAATGCGCTGTACGTCAGGACGAACAGGAAGAACAGTTCTTCGACCGGGAATTCAGGAATGATGCGCAGCGGCAGCGTGTACGGTGAACCGCCGTGGAAAAAGATGCCGGTTTTGATGCCGAAGATGTCCCAGACGACGAACAGCCACAGGGCCATGCCGAGCGTGAGCGCCGTTCGCCCGGCCTGATGATAAAAGGCCAGTTTCCATTTGCGGTCGATGAGTACCAGGCAGCCGATGACCGCGCTCAACAGTACGAGATAGGTCCATTGCATTACTTTGTTTCTCCTTCTGGTGTTTCGATGGACGTGACGGGCCCGCCCTTTTTAATGCCGACAATGCGCTTGTATGTCAGCTCTGCGCCGATCAGGCACATTGGCAGGCCGATGCCGGGAACGGTAGTGGCGCCGACGTAGTACAAGTTCTTCAGTTTTTTGCTTTTGTTCGGGATGCGCCAGAACGCGCTTTGCTTCAACAGGTGCGACATGCCGAGAGCCGTGCCGTTCCAAGAATTATAGCTGTCTTTGAAATCATCCGGGCCGAACGTTTCCAACGTCACGATGCGGTCGGTCAGTTCGGGTTCACTGATTGCATCGGCCACTTGTTTCAAGAACCTTTGGGTCAGTACTTTCGTATCCGTGTCATTCAACGAGATGCCCGACGGCAACGGTGCCAAGACGAACAGGTTTTCGTGCCCTTCCGGAGCGGTCGTCGGGTCGGTAGCGGAGGTGCGGCTGACGTAGAGCGATGCTGATTCCGGAACCTCTTTGCTCTCATAAATGGCTTCGAAGTTTTCGCGCCATTTGTCGACGAAAAACAAGTTGTGATGTTCGAGTTGCGGCAAGGCGCCTTTGACGCCGATGTACAGCAGCAATGCCGAAATACCTGATTCTTTCTTCTTCCAGAACGTGTCCGGATAGCTGCGGGCCGATGCGTTCAGCAGTGCCGTTTCGGTGAAATGCAAGTCGGCATTCGATACGATGATGTCTCCAGCGATCGATGCGCCGCCGACCACGATGCCGCTCGCCGTTCCGTCGGCATGCGTGATGCTGGTTACGGGAGCATTCACATGGTATGTCACGCCGTGGGCCTTCCCGATGCCGACGAGCGCATCGATGATCGAATACATGCCGCGGGCCGGATAAAACACGCCTTCGTTGAAATCGAGCGCGCTCATCAGGCTGTACATTGCCGGTGCTTTGAACGGTGACGTCCCAAGAAATACCATTGGATATTCAAGGATTTGCTGCAGTGGTTTGGCAGTCACGAATGTCGATACGCGGGAATGAATGTTCGTCAGGAGCAGTTTTGCCATCCTGCCACCGGCAGCTAGGATTCGCTTGTCTGCCAGTTCTTGCGGCCGTTCGAAGTTGGTGTACAGGAAGTGCTCGATCGCCATGTCGTAAATTTCTTGGCCTTCTTTGACGTAGGTTTTCAACCGCTCGCCCGACCCTTTTTCGACGGCTTCGAACTGCACGGCATCTTTGTCGACGTCGCCGTGAATGGTCATCGGTTCGTGCGATTCGAAAAATACCTTGTATGCCGGCGTTAACTTTTTAATGCCGAGTTCATGATTGAGGTCTACATTGAAGAGGCTGAAGTACTGTTCGAATACTTTCGGCATCAAATACCACGAAGGGCCGGTATCGAAGGTGAAGCCGTTCGTTGTTCGCTGCCCTGCGCGGCCGCCGAGCTGCGCGTTCTTTTCGTAGACGTGCACGTCGTAGCCGGCTTTTGCCAGCAAGTTGGCCGTTGCCAATCCGCCGATACCCGCGCCGATGATAATGACTTTTTTAGGCACGGTTTCGCTCCTTGCCTGCCGGAACGGTTTTGAGGAACTTCGTTCTTAAAAGCAGTGCGAGTTTCTGGGCGTCGTCGACTCTGACGCGTTGCTTTAGCAGGGTATGTGCCGGCGTTCGCTTGATGATGCGGAGCAACCGTTCATAATAGCGGTAGCTCAAAAGCACCGCGGCGCGCGAGCTTTCCGGGAGCCGTGCGATCGCGGCGTATGCAGCTGAAAGGTCTCGTTCGATATCTTCGACGATGTTTTGCTTTGCCGCTTCGTCGAACGTCTCTTTTGAGCCGTTCGGGAAATACCATCGCCCGAGCTCGTCACTGTCAGCGGCGATGTCACGCAGGAAGTTCACTTTCTGGTAGGCCGCGCCCAGGCTGCGGGCACCCGGTACGAGCGCTTCGTACGCTGCGGAGTCATCGGTAAATACTTTGAGGCACATCAATCCGACGACTTCGGCCGACCCGTCTATATAGGTTTCATACGACGCTTGGTCGTAGCGGCGCGGGGCCAAGTCCATGCGCATGCTCGCGAAGAACGGCGCGAGCAGGTCGTCCCCGATATCGTAGCGACGCGCAGTCTGGGCGTAGGCGTGCACGATCGGGTTGGCGCTGTAGCCGCCTTTTACGGCGAGCATCGTTTCCTGTTCCAGGGCGTCAAGACGCTCGCCTTTATCGGGGCCGTCATAGGTATCGACGATTTCGTCGGCAATACGGACCAGTCCGTAAATGGCGTAAATGTGCGGCCGCAAGGAGGCTGCGAACAGCGTGATGCTCAGGCCGAAGGAGGTCGAGTACGCGTTCGTGATGAGTTTGCTCGCCGCATAGCTGGCGCGAGCATAGGTGTCGAATGGTTCCATTATTTCGCTCGATTCAAGCAGGCGTTAATCAGCGCAAGGTATGCGTGGCGGTGTTCGTCGGACATGGTCAGCGCATCCAAAATGTGCAGCACGTGCGTACGCGACCCTTCTATTTCTGCTTCGACGGCTGCTTTCGCTCCGCTGCGTACGAGCAGCAGACGCAATGTTTCACAGTCTTCGTCCGTAAGGTCGTGGCGGCCGAACAGCCCGTTGAACACTTCTTTGTCAGCTTCGTCCGCGCGCAAATAGAATTCGTCGATCAAAAGCGTGCGCTTCCCTTCCTTCAAATCGCCGTCAACGCTTTTTCCCGTCGTGTCGCTGTCGCCGAACATGCCGAGCAGGTCGTCGCGCAGCTGGTAGGCGATGCCGAGCTGTTCGCCGAACCGTTGCAGCAATTCGAGCTGTGCGATCTCGGCGCTTGCCAACGTCGCGCCCATTAGCAGCGGGCTGACGAACGAGTAGCTGGCGGTTTTCTGTTCGGCGATGACCAACGGGCTGGCCGCGTCAGCGCCGCGGAACGCCGCTTCGGTATCGAGCAGTTCCCCGCCGACTACCTGGAAAATCGCCCGGCCGAGCAGTTTTTGGCTCGCAAGCACTGCTTTGGCGTCTACTTCCGTCTCGCTGAGCAAGGTATACGCTTCGGAAATCAACAAGTCCCCTGCCAATATGGCGGCGCTTGATGCGTAGTGGTGACGGTCGGCTTCGTCGGGAATGAGTTCTTCGTAATGGTCTTGATATGAGCGGCCGATGTTTTTGACGCCGTAGCGGATGTCGTCGCGGTCAATAATATCGTCGTGGATGAGCATGGCCGTATGCAGCAATTCCTGAGCGGCTGCGGCAGGCAAAATGGTCGAGATCGGCGCGTCGCTGAAGGCAGAGAACGTCAAAAGCGTCATGTATGACCGCAGCCGTTTTCCGCCGGCAGTATACAGCGTTTGCACGTCTTGCCACAGGGTTTCGTAGTGCGGGTTGATGCGGCGGGCCTGTTCAATGCGCTCGCTGAGTAGCGGCGCCATAAATGCGTCGACCATGACCTTGGAATCGGCCGGCGCGAGAACGGTCAAAGCGGAGAGATCCGTGTGCTTCATATGCCCCCTACTATAGCATACGGATGCCGTGTTTACCCCTGTTTTTTGGATATGAAGAAGGGCCCTCTTTTTAGGGAGGGCCCTCTTGCCTTCAACAGGCGCAACCATCCTTTCGGATAGGACCGCACGGGACTGTGCGGAGTTTTGTCAGAGGCTGTCTGACGGCAGGTGTTGGTTCAGGCCATGTCCGGGTCAGGACTCCGACGAATCGGAGGCCATGACGCGACGACGCCTGATCATGAGCATGGCGGCTCCTGTTGCGAGCAGCAGGAAGGTCACGATGATCGGAGCACCGACGTTGGCACCGGTGAAGGCCAGCGTCCCGGTGTTGCCACCGGTCGGCGTGTTGTGCTGTACCGCGACGGGCGCTGTCGACGGGGTCGGCTGCGGGGTGTCGTGGTGCGGCGGGGTCGGGTTCGGCTTCGGCGTGTCACTCGGCGTGGGCGTGGGCTTCGGGGTGTTCGCAGCGCAGCCGGTCTCCTTGGAGATGGCGTCGCTGACGGACGATCCGTTGACCTCGACGGCCACGACGGCGTTGCCGTCGTTCAGGCCTTCACCCAGCTTGTAGGAGACCTCGAGGGACTCCCACGCCTTGAGGTGGTAGGTCTTGACCGACTTGTCGTTGATGAGCAGGACGAAGTCGGCGTCGTTCGATCCGTTGCTGAGGTGCGCGTGCACCACGTAGCAACGCTGATCGATCGTCGCCTTGGGCGGGACAACCGTGACCGGCGCGCAGTCAGCAGCCGTCTTCGGCTGCTGGAACGTGTGTTCGAACACCTTCGTGCTGCCGTCTTCACCCGTGAGGGTGACAACGTACGACGCGGGGTATCCGTTGATGCCGAGCAGTTCATCCGTGAACGTGCCGTTCGAAGCCGCCTTGGGAGCGGTTCCGTTGGCGGACACGGTGGACGTGGTCTTGCCTTCGCCGGCGATCGTCAGGCTGTTGCCGACCGGCCGGTCGGCGAGGCACATCGTGTCGGTGGCGCTTGCGTCACCGGCGACCGGCTCCTTGGGGGGAGCCGGCGTGCAGTCGGCGCCGCCGATCCAGGTGGCGATGGCGCCGTACGGAGCGTCGCTGTCCGGGTAGTGCGGCAGCGGCGCTTCGATGCCGTCGTTCTTGGCGAGCGAACCGACCGATGCGTCTTGCTGGGTGAAGCAGCCCTTCGGCACCACCGTGAGGGTGGCGATCGGGTTCTGCTTGGTCAGCGTGACGCCCTGCGAACCGTTGAAGACCTGGGTGCCGCTGGTCTCCCAGGTGGCGCCTTCGGTCTCGAAGGTCTGCAGGAGCACGTCGCAGGAGCTGAACTTCTTGGCGTTCAGCTTGACGGTCACGGTGCTGAGATCGGCGTTGCGGTCGATGATGCTGACTGCTTCGTTGCCGTTGTCAGGCGTGCAGGCCTTCTCCTCGGGCTGCGGGGACGGGTGTCCCGGCTTGGTCGAGGAGTGGCTGCCCTCGGTGACCGGCTGCGTTGCCGGAGCCGTCTTCGGAACGGTCGTCTCCTTGACGGTGACGGGTTCCTCGGACGGTGCCGGCGCTGCCTCGTCGGGAACCGCGGGTGCGGCTGCCTCGGAAACGGCGGGTGCCGGAACTTCGGGTGCTGTGCTTGGCGTTGCCGCCGCGGGCTGCACTTCGGGCGTCGCCGGCTGGGCCGGGACGGTGACGGGCGCTGCCTGAGCGGGCGCTTCCGCGACGGGTGCCTCCGGGGAGGTGGTCGCGGTCGAGGCCGAGGTGGACGACGTGGGAACGGCGTCGTCAGCGTAGGCTGCCGACGTCCCGAACCCTGCGAAGACCAGCGCGACGACGACTGTCGCAACGCTGAACTGGGTATAACGGGGAACCCTCATGGGGTCCTCCTTTCAGTAGTATGATCGAATCGAACGTGGTCGATGAAGCATGTCTCATGAGCCAACAGTGCAATGTGCGTGCTCTTCCGAGCAAGCGCGAGGCGTGTCTCAAAGGCAATATTATTACTATAGCATAAAACAATGAAAAAGTAAATATACAAGAGCAGTATAACAGAGGTAAATCAATGCTTACGCTTCTGCTACGGAACGGTGTATACTAGGAACAGTCATGCAGGTACTTCCCTTCTGCGAGCGGCTCCGACCGAAAGGAACGAACCGAAGGAAAGGATTTCAACTTGCAGGCTTATACAGAAGCCACCAATGTCGCGACGCACACTGCGGAAAGCCATACTGCTTATCCGAAAGCGCCCCTCCGATACACAATTCTCCGTGATATTCAGTAAACAGGAAGCGAGCGTAAGCGGTCTCTCTCCCCTCTCTGAATCACTCCTCCAAACCCCAAAGCCGCTGCTGACCGAGAATCTTGTTGTCAGCTTATTTGCGTTCAACCTTACAAATCTTACTTGGAGAAAATCAATATGAATCGTGTCACTATCAATGAAGAAATCGCCGTCACTAACATGGGGTTCAAAAAAGACCTGTCGGCATACCCTCGCCGCATGGAATTCCGCGGTGCGGTATACGAGTTCATCGACGCCGGCCTGCGCTGCCTGGTACGCTCCGGCGAACAAATGGCAGAAATCCTGACCATGACGGACGGCCGTTCGCACTACCGCCTGCGCAGCGACAATCACGGCGGCAACTGGACGTTGCTGACCATCATGTCCTAACTGGTGAAGACACAACAAAAAACCCGGCTCTGAAACAGCCGGGTTTTTGTTGTCTGCGAAAAGCGCGGTGCTATTCGACCGGGTTCTTTACGAAGCGGCGGCCATAGAACTTGTGGATCTCGACCACGATGATCGGCGTGAAGAAGGCGATCAGGCTGGTGACGTACAAGTCGCCGAGCGCGATCGGGTGGATGCCGAGCAGCCCTTGGAGCGGCCCGAAGACGGCCAAGATCTGGAAGAAGATGGACAGCGCCAGCCCAACGTAGAACGGCTTGTTGACGATCTTCAGGCGGGTGATGATCGACTGGAAGGTGCTGCGGGCATTGAAGGCGTTCGCCCATTGCATGACGACCAGGGCGCAGAACGCGACCGTGTGGCCGTATTCGACGCCGTACTTGATGCTGTAGTAAGCGTACATGGATACGGCCATGACGGCCATCGTGAGTGCGACCAGCACGATACGGAAGATCATGTAGCGGCTCAGCAGCGGCGCTTTCGGCGGAATCGGCTTGGCGCGCATGACGGTCTTCTCGCCTTTTTCGAGGCCCAACGGAATCACCATGGCCGTATCGGTAACCAAGTTGACCCACAAGATCTGCACTGGTGACAGCGGCATCGGGAAGCCGAGCGCGATAGCCGTGAGGGCCGTGATTGCCTCGCCGGTATTCGTCGACAGCAGATAGAACAGCATGCGGCGGATATTCGAGAAGATAATGCGCCCTTCCTTCATAGCCGTAATGATGCTGGCGAAGTTGTTGTTCAGCAGAATGATGTCGCCCGCATCTTTGGCGATTTGCGAGCCGCTTCCCATCGCCACACCGACGTGCGCGCTGGAAAGTGCCGGCACGTCATTCACGCCGTCGCCAGTCATGGCGGTCACCCCGTTCTTTTTCAGGCTTTGTAAGATACGGTATTTGTTCTCTGGCGTGACGCGTGAGAAGACGAAGGATGACGTGACGCGCGCTTCGAGTTCGTCATCGTCCAGCTCGTCCATTTTGCGGCTGTCGAATACTTGGTCGCGGTTTGTGATCAGCCCCAGCTGACGGCCGATGTGATACGCGGTTTCGAAGTGGTCGCCCGTGATCATGCGCACCGTCACGCCGGCGAGCTGCGCGGTTTTAATGGCGCGGCGCGCGGCCGGGCGCAACGTGTCAGCTACGCCGAGGAAGCCGACGAACGTGAACGAGTGGTCCGGCGCCAGTTCTTCAAACGCTTCCAGTTCATTTTTGACGCGGCCGGTTGCCAGCGCGATCACGCGGTAACCTTGGCCAGTCAATGCTGCGAGTGCTTTCTCGGCGGCGTCCTTTTCATCTTTTGTCAGCTTGCTGCGCGATAAGATCTGTTCCGGCGCTCCTTTGACTACCAGGTCGTAGACGCCGGCGTGGTGCCACAAGTTTCCGCTCATTGAAAACGACTGGTTGAACGGCAGCTTTTTAACCGGCTCGCCTTTCAGTTCGACGATCTCTTCGGCTTTGGTAAATTCGATCATGGCGACGTCCAGCGGGTCGCGCGAATGTTCGCCGTGGTGATTGATGGTACGGTGCGCGATAGTCGGCAGGTGATGCGAAACGTTCTCCGGGCTCCACGTCTCTTGTACCGACAGCTTGTTTTCGGTCAACGTGCCGGTTTTGTCCGTTGCAATGGTCGTGATGACGCCGACGGTTTCAATCGCTTTCATGCTGCGTACCAAGGCTTTCTTAGCGGCCATACGGCGCATGCCGAGCACTAAGATGACGGAAATGGCGATCGGCAGGCTTTCCGGGACGGCCGAGACGGACAGTGCCAGCACGAAGCGGATGGCTTCGCTCAGCTCGATGCCCTTGTAAATGGCCAGAATGAACGCCCCTACCGCCAAGCCGCCGACGGCCATGACGATGTACTTCAACAGCTTGTCGATCTTCTTTTGAACCGGGCTGGTCGTGTCGTCGGTCGATTTGCGCGACAATGCGGCGATGCGGCCGAATTCCGTCTCATTGCCCGTAAAAACGACGATACCGGTCGCCTGCCCGGAGACAATGAATGCGCCTTGGAACAGCATGTTCGTCTGTTCATAGATTTCTTTGTCTTTGCCGATGGCATCAGTCGTCTTGCTGACGGGCACCGATTCGCCCGTCAGGACCGATTCGTCGACGCGCAGCGCATTGGCTGCGGTCAGCCGGATGTCGGCCGGAATCTTGTCGCCTTCGTTCAGCTGTATGATGTCACCGGGGACCAGTTCGGAATCATCGATGTACCTGGTTTCCGTGCCGCGTATCACCTCGACGCGTTGGGCGGTGTGTTTTTGCAACGATCGTAAGATGCGCTCGGTGCTGAACATTTGCACGTAGTAAATGACTGCGCTGGTAGCCATGATCACCAAGATGATGACCGCGTCGACGATGGCGTGGTGAAAGAGGCTGATAGTCGCCGCGACGAACAGTACGAACATGAAGACGTTCAAGAACGGCTCGGCAAGTTTCCGCCAGAGTGGCTGGCCGGTTATTTTGATACTGTTGGGGCCGTATGTTTCAAGGCGTTTTTGGACTTCGCTGCGAGAAAGTCCGCCAGGTCCGGTCTTGAGCTCGTCGTACGCAGCTTCGATCGTTCGATGGTAATAAAGCATTAGCTCCATTGTACCAAAGAGTCACGCAAAAGACCTCCCGTACGAGAGGTCTTTGTTATTTCGAGTAGATGGTGTTAGGAAATTTTTACCAGGCGGAACGTTCTGTTCTGCCGGCCGGTTCCCCATTCGACGATGTCTTTGACCGTCTTGCCGACGAGCGTGCTGCCCAGCGGGCTGACGACTGAAATGCGTCCGTCGCTCGGGTTGGCTTCGATCGTGTCGACGAGCGTGTAGCGGAACAGTTTGCCCTGCTGGTCGATCAAGTCGACGACGGAACCGATGGCTACCTTCATGCGAGCTCGTTTCGTCGGCATGAGTTTTGCTTCGTTCATGGTCCGCTGCTTGTCTGCCAGTTCGTTCTCGATGGATTCGAGCTGCGCAAGGCGTTCAATGCGTTCGAGGCGATCGTCGTGCCCCGTGGTCTTATCGATGTCGTGCAATCCGCGGATCGCAGCGGCGCGATCGTGTTCGAGCTGCGAAATGGATTTTTTCAATTCTTTCATCCCCTTTTTGCTGAGGAGAATCGTCTTTTCAGACGCGGTGGTTTTCAATGTGGTGATGGTGGTGTTCATAATAGTTCACTCCCTTCTATTTATATCTGCTTGTGTGCAATGTTTGTTGTAGCGATGTGCTACTGCTTATAGTATTGCTCGAGTCCCTGAATACTTACTTAAAATTTTCATTTGTCTTCAATTCTTGTTATATGAAGGCTGAAAGCGGCGTATCAAGGATGTTAAGCACTGTCAGTATGACAAGGCATACTATATCTATGAGCCCTGTATCTTCGCTGTGACATTTCTCACATTCGGCAAATAAAACGTAAACGTTGTCGCTTCTTGGGTGGACGTTGCCTGGATGTAGCCATGATGGATGTCGGCGATCTTCTTTGCGATCGCAAGTCCGAGCCCGTACCCGTTCCTGTTGCTTTCAGTGCGGGAATTGTCACCCCGGTAAAACCGGTCGAAAATATACGGCAGCTTTTCGGGGTCGATGTTCGGCCCGGTGTTTTTGATTTCAAAACCAGTCATCGTCAGTTTTTCGAATATGCGAATGCTGATCATCGATTTTGGCGGGCTGTATTTCAAAGCGTTATCGATCAGGATCGTCATGAGTTCGATGACGGCCGCTTCGTTTGCAAGCACGTTCGCTTGTTTGCGGGTCGATACGTCGAATCGTTTCTTCGACTTGGCAAACGGTTTCATGGCCGACGGTAAAATGTCGACGAGGTCGATGGATGTTTTCTCCAGCTTGTCGTAATCGAGGCGCGCCATTTTCAAAAGAATTTCAGACAGCTTGATCAGCTTGTCTACCTCTTCGAGGTTGCTTTCCAGCAGCTCCTTCGCTTCCCCGATCGTCAGTGACGAATCGCGCAGGTAGACCTCCAATTCCGCTTTCATGGCGGAAAGCGGCGTGCGGAGTTCGTGGCTGGCGTCGCTCGTGAAGCGGCTTTGCGCTTCGTGGGCGTGTTCGAGCGGCCGCAGCGTTCTGCGGGCGAGCAGATAGCTGCCGAAACCTCCGGCAAAAAGGATGACGACGTTGATGTACAGCAGCCCCAATATCATGTGGGCTGCCGCTTCGCGTGATTGGTCCAGACGCAGCGCGTTGACGGCTTCACGCTCTTCTTTGGTCGTATTGTCGTATGTGACCGACAATGTCCCGTCATTGTTCGTATCGGTATCTGATGCGTTCGGAGTGATTTTGATGCCGCTGTTCGGGCTGATGAGGCCGTGCTGCAAATTCTCGAGCCGCAAGTTTACTTCTCGGAAATTGATCTGATAAATCGCAAAACTAAAAAGCAGGCTGATGGCCATCAGGATAACCAGATACCATGCGGTCAGTTTCAACGTCGCAGAGCGAAACACGGTAGTTGTTAGGCCTCGAGCTTGTATCCGAAACCACGGACCGTATGGATGAGCGGTTTCTTGAACGGCGCGTCAATTTTGTTGCGCAAATATTTGATGTATACCTCAACGGTATTAGGCAATATGTCTGCATCGTAATCCCATACGTGGCTGATGATCACTTCTTTGCTTAACGGCCGGCCGGGGTTACGGAGCATGTATTCCAGCAGTGCGAATTCTTTGCTGGTCAGTTGGATGGGTTTGCCGGCACGTTCGACGCTGTAGGTCACCGTATCCAGCGTCAATTCGCCAGCTTTTAAAATGTCAGGCTGCTGCTCGGTTGGTCGGCGCAACAATGCGCGGACGCGGGCCAACAGTTCTTCGAGGGCGAAGGGTTTTACCAAATAATCGTCCGCACCGGCATTCAGGCCGGCAGTACGTTCGGAAACGCTCCCGAGCGCGCTCAAAAACAAAACCGGAGTGTGGACTTTCGCTTCGCGCATGCCTTTGACGATGCCAATACCGTCGTAGTTCCCTGGCAACATGCGGTCGATGATAGCGATGTCATAGGGTTCGGTGGTCGCCATAGCGTATCCTTCGTCACCGTCAAAAGCGACGTCAACGGCGTAAGTTTCCTGCTCGAGTGCTTTTTTCAGCGCTCGGGCTATTTTGTGTTCGTCTTCAACGATCAGTACTCTCATACTATTAGTATACCTCTCATCAGCTGAGAGAACGCTTAATCCACAGATTGGCTTAAGCTAAGACGCTGTGTGCGGGCGCATACGCAGCGCTCCACTTTTCCATGTCTTTGAGAATCGGCATCAGCGCGCGGCCCTTGTCAGTCAGGCGATATTCGCAGCGGCTGTCTGAAGTCGTCGCGTTTTTCGTGATGATGCCTTCGGTTTCGAGGTGGTCCAAGCGCGCAGATAGCGTACGGGGGTTGATGCCTTCGACCAGGTCTTGGATTTGGCAAAAACGAACAGCCTCTTCATTGATGAAGAAACGGAGCAGTTGCGGCGTCCACTTGTCACCGAGAATTTTCGTGGCCGCTTTGACGCAGCCGATGGTTTCTGTCGTTGCAGTACTCATAACTACCTATTACTATACATTATCTAGTTACTTTGGTCAAAGTTCGCACGGCAAGTTATGGCGTTTATTTGATGAGTCCGCCGTCGTTGTGGGTGCGCACGTGGTCCATGGAGTATTCCCATGAGGCGTCGGTTTTCTTGTGAGGGTTGAAGATGTAATGAGGATCAAAGATTTCTTTCGTATGTTTGAAGAGGGCGAACATGTCGTCACCGAAGACCGCCGGAAGCCACGGGCCGCGCACCATGCCGTCGTTGTGCTCCCCTGCCATCGTGCCGCCGTAGCGCAAAACGATGGGAATCAGCTCGCGCATGACCGGCTCGAGCTTAGATTGGTCCTTCTTGCCGGCTATGTCCATCAACGGAATGATATGGAAGTTGCCGTCGCCGAAGTGCCCGGCAAGCGTTGCGGCCAAATCGTATTTACGAATGATGCGCCGTACTTTCGGTAGGAACTCGGGCAGGTATTTCGGCTGAACGGTCATGTCGTCGATGAACGGCGAAGCGTACTTCCCTTTGACCTTGTTTTGCAGCAGTGCCAAAGATGCGCGTCGTATCCGCCAGAACGGCGCGCTGGACGCTTCGTCGCTTTCAATGTCCATGCGCACGTGGAACTGTTTGAGTTCGTCATGGAGCTTCGAGATCTTGTCATAAACGGCTTCTTTGGTGTCGCCGTCGAATTCGACCATCAGCAAGATGTTCGGCAAATGGCCTTTGAACTTTGCGACCGAGCCGAGCAGACGTGCCTGCTGCTTCAGCGTTTCTTTGACGCCGATTTGTTTGGCGAACCCGGAAAAGTGTTTGATACCCAGCTGGAACGTCACGTCGTCGAAACCTTCGAATGTCGCCGGATGGTGCTCCATGACCAACGGGATGATTTTGTCGAGCTGTTTGAATGACGTCAGATACGCGAGCAGCAGTCCGCTGTGCGGCGCTTTCGGCACGGCTTCCAGTTTGATGTCAGTGATGACGCCCAACGTGCCTTGGCTGCCGGTAAACAGTTGCGTCAGGTCGAAGATACCGGTATGCCGGTCCCATACGGCCCACAGGTTGTATCCCATGGAGTTCTTGTTGACTTTCGGGCGGGCATTTTTAATGTGGTCGTAATTCGCTTCGATCAGTTCATACATCTGTTTGTATAAGCGGCCTTCGAACGTCTGCTGCTTCATTTTGATGTCGAGCTCTTTTTTGCCGATCGGTTTAAAAACGTGGCTTTTGCCATCGGCCAGGATGACGGTCAGTTCGCGGACGGCCCGGTCGGTGTTGCCGTACCGGAGCGATTGTTCGCCGCCCGAGTTGTTCCCGACCATGCCGCCGATGGTGCACCAGGCGCGGCTGGCAGGTGCTGACCCGAGCATCAAGCCGGCTTTTTCGAGTACCGGGTCGATGTCTCGAACATACACTCCGGGCTGGGTGTGCAGCACGTTACCTTTGAGTCCTTGAATCGTTGAAAAGTAGCGCGTCATGTCGAGTACTAATGAGCTGCCGATAGCGGCGCCGGACATGTCGGTGCCAGCGCTGCGCGTCGTAATGGCCAGTGCCGGGTGCGTCTGCTTTTGCTTGGTGACGAACGAGACGAGCGCCTCGATGTCTTTCGCGTCTTTCGGTTCCAGCACGGCTTTCGGGACGATCTCGTAAATGCTGGCGTCGTGGCTGTACTGCAAGCGATCATCGCGATGCGTTAAGATGGCTCCCTTGAAAATACGCTGCAATTGCTCGAACACTGACTCCATAGTACGCCTTACTATAACGAGCCATAAGCGGTTTGTCGAGCCGAGCCTTTGAGCGGTGCATACGGACGCGTTCCGCCGTATATCATAAGGGGTGGATTATGTGTATAATACGGCCCATGAAGACACGCATAGACATAGACACAAAGACATTCGTGCGGTTCTGGCTGGTGGTCATCGGATTCGGCTTTGCCATCTTCGCTATTTACCACGCCCGCATCGCCCTGCTCATTCTCGGCATCTCGCTTTTCTTGGCGGTTGCGCTCAACTCGCCGGTATCATGGATATCAAAATACCTGCCCGGACGCAGCCGTGCGGCAGCAACGGCGATCGCCTATGTGCTGGTCGTGGCCATTCTCGGGACGCTGATCTTCCTGGTCATCCCGCCGATCGTGCAGCAGACGGCCAAATTCGTCCAAAGCGTTCCGTCGATCGTTGACACCGCTTCGACGCAGTACAAAGGCCTCGACAGCGTCATCGACAAATACAATTTGCGTCCGCAAGTCGACCAGGCGGTCAATTCCATCAAAGACAGCAGTGCCAGCTGGGCCAGTAACGTCGGCCAGACCGTCGTCGTGGGCGTCGGATCGATCTTCGCATTCCTGACAGCCGGCATCCTGGTACTCGTGCTCACCTTCCTGATGCTCATTGAAGGGCCGCAATGGATGGAGCGTATTTGGAACGTGTACCGCAACCGCAAGCGCATGGTCGTGCACAAGCGTATCGTTCACCGGATCTATAACGTCGTGAACGGGTACGTCACCGGCCAGTTGACCGTGTCGGCCATCGGTGCGTCACTTGCTGGCTTTGCGGTATTCGCGCTCAGCTTCATCTACCCTGAAGTGCCGGGCGGTCTTGCCTTTCCTACCGCTGCCGTGACCTTTACGCTTTCGTTGATCCCGATGTTCGGGGCGACGATCGCCGGCGTGCTGATTGCTTTCTTGCTCGCCTTCAACTCGATTTGGGCGGCAGTGATATATATCATCTACTTCTTCCTGTACCAGCAGTTTGAAAACAACTTCGTTTCACCGAAGATCCAAGCGAAAAAAATTCAGCTTTCAGCTTTGGCTGTGTTGGCATCAGTGACCATCGGTTTGTACCTGTTCGGTTTGCTCGGTGGTATTATCGCCATCCCGATTGCCGGTTCCATCCGCGTGCTGCTCGATGAGTACTTCAAGCACGTCAATGCGTCGCGAGACGACGACGATGACGACGAAACCGTTAAAAAAGTGGTCACGACGCGCGTCAATAAAAAGAACGCATAGCCGCTTCAGTGCATGAAAAAAGCAGCGATTGGTTCGCTGCTTTTTTGTATGGTTCGCATCGTTATGCCGCGGCGTATTCCCAAACCGCGCCGTGCTGCGTGTCACGGACGATAATGCCGTGGGTTTCGATGTCGCTGCGCAGACGGTCGGATTCAGCCCAGTCTTTGCGTTCACGAGCACGCTGACGTTCCAGGATGAGACGTTTGATCTCGTCGTTGATGTCCGGCGTCGAAGCCAGCAGTTGCAGGCCGAGCAGTTCGTCGATCGTTTCCAGGAATGAGGTCAATGAATGCTGATGGATGCGCTCTAAGGACGCCCCTTCCACTTTGCTGAACGCTTCGTCGATGACTGCAAAAGCCGTCGGCGTATCGAGGTCGTTCGACAGTGCTTCGACGAGTGCTTGAGAGCTCGCGTAAAGCGATACGCTGTCGTCGTCGGTCGACTTGTCGTCGTCATCGCGTAAGCGGTCATGCGTTTGATGTCGAAGGGCTGCGACGTTGCGCCAGTTGCGCAGGCGATTCTTGGCAGCGTCCAGATTTTCAAACGTAAAGTTGCCTTCGCTGCGGTAATGGCTTTGCAGGACGAACATACGGAAATCCATCGGCGTATAACCCTTCTCTTCAAGATCGTCGAGCGTGTAGCCGTTGTCGAGCGATTTGCTGATCTTGGTACCGTTCGATTTCATATGGTTGTTGTGCAGCCAATAATTAGCAAACTGCACACCGGTCGCGGCTTCGGACTGCGCAATCTCGTTAGTGTGGTGCACGGGGATGTGGTCGATGCCGCCGGTATGCAGGTCGAGCGTCTCGCCGAGCAGGCTCATCGCCATGGCGGAACATTCCAAGTGCCAGCCAGGGAAGCCCATTTTTTCGATGCCGTCGTCGGTCAAATCGGCTGGCGTTTCCCATTCCATGTCGCGCTTCTCGCCTTCCGGTGTAAATTTCCAGAGCGCGAAATCGCTCGGATTGCGCTTTTCGATGTTGTATTCCACGCGGGCTCCGGCCTTTTGCGCTTCCAGGTCAAGCCCGGCAAAGTCGCCATACGTCGGGAATTTGGCAGTATCAAAATAGATGCCGTCATCAATTTCGTAGGTGAAGCCCTTCTCTTTCAAGGTGCGCACCAATTCCATTTGCTCTGATATGTAGTTCGTCGCCTTGGTAACGTGCGTCGGTTCGATCAGCCCGAGGCGTTTCATGCCGTTTAAGAAATCACCTGTGTAGTAGGCGGCGACTTCCCAAGCGGTTTTGCCTTCACGCCGGGCGCCCTTTTCCAGCTTGTCTTCGCCGTCATCGGCGTCGCTCACCAGGTGGCCGACGTCCGTGATGTTCATGACGCGGGTGACGTTCAGGCCGCTCGCCTGCAGCGTGCGCACGAGCGTGTCCCAGTAAATGTACGCAGTCCAGTTGCCGACGTGCAGATAGTTGTAGACGGTCGGGCCGCAGGTGTAGAGCGTCGCTTTGCCTTCGACTTGCGGTGCGAAGTCGTCGACGGTTTTAGTCAGCTGGTTGTGAAATCGTAGACTCATATTCGGTAATTGCCTTGTCCGTTGCGGTGATTAATTCTCTCATGATTGTGTCATAACTTTCAAAAACGCGGAAGCCGGCAGCGTACTTGTGTCCCCCGCCGCCGAAGAATCCGGCGACTTGTTCGGCGATCGGCAGGTTGCTGCGAATCTTGCCGGTCAGCTTGCCGTCCGGGTACGTTTTGAAGGCAACGGCGATTTTGACGCCAATGACCAGACGCATTTCGTCCATGACGAGCACGCTCGGGTTGTACTGATCGCTGAATTCGGCGATTTCTTCCCATGGAATGCGGACTGTTGCGAGTTGCCCGTCCAGCGAGTATTCGATGCGTTCCAACAAGCGGCCTTTGTAAGCAAGGATTTCCGGCGCTTTCTTCATGTACTCGCGGCGTCGTTCTTCGATGGCGCTGTTATGCGCGCCGAGCGCGACGAGCTCGCCGACCACGTGGAAGGTGTCGGCCGTGACGTTCTGGGTCGTCAAGCCGAGGCTGTCGCTCATGATGGCGATCATCATGTCTTCAGCGGCTTGAGCGGTGATGGCCCATCCGCAGTCTGCTGCTAATTTGTAAATAATTTCGCTCGACGCAACGGCTTGTTCGATCAGCAACGTGTGGTCGAACTGCAGCGTCGAATCGGTAAAGTGGTGGTCAATCACGAGTACCGGGTGGGATTCGAAGTAATGGCGGGCACCCGGAATTTGCAACGCTTTGCTGAGCAGCGTTTCGCTGGTAGTGTCGACGATGATTGCCAGCTCGGCGTTCATGTCAAAATCTTGGGTGACGCGGTCCCAGCCGTTGACGTAGCGCAGGTACTTCGGGATTTCAACGTCGCAGTACAAAGAAACGTTCTTGCCCAGGTCTGACAAGATTTCTTCTAGAGCGAGCGCGCTCCCCAGGCTGTCTCCGTCAGGGTTTTCAGCTTGGATGACAAGGATGTTGGTGGCTGAGTCTATCAGCTGTTTTGCAGATTCGTACATTCCTTTTATTGTATCAGATAAAACGGCTGGAAATTGAAGAGGGGCACCCCCGCCGCCCCGAACCGAAGTTCAGGTGGCAGGGATGCCCCGGTCTTCACCGACGAAAGGAGTTATGCGGATGGCTGCGGTTCGGTGGCGTTCACGAGCGACCGGAGCGCGTTCAGTTCCGAGGCGAGCCTCAGCATCTCGTCCTCTGCTTGAGAGTGCGTCAGATGCGTGCACGTGATGCGTTCGGCTTCCAGCTTGCCACTGATGTACTTGGTGACAAGTCCTACCCGTTGGCACTCCATTTCGATCTCGTCTATCACGCTCATCCGCAGAACGTACAGTTCTTTTCGTATGAACGCTGTCTTCTGGCTGATTTTTTCGAGGTGATGGATGCGCTTGTCCGCTTCGACGATGTCGATGATGTCGAACAGCCGCAGGCGGATCTCGTCGTTCATGCCTGCCTCGTCCCCCAGAACCGCATGCACGATGTAACTGCTGTAGTGTTCGGGGACGACGAACTCGCTGCGTTCTTCGCCCGCCGCAATATGCATACGATGGGCAACAAGCTGCCACGTCACGAAACGTTCCAAAAGGTACGCACCGATCAGCAATATCACGCCGAATATCGCCAAAACGATACTCTCAGCACTGAGAGCTCCGGGGATAATTCGAGAATCCAGAATGAAAACCAGCGCCGCTAGGGCGCACAAACATGTGAGCAGCCCTCCCAAAAGTCCCGCAGCGAAGCTTATCGAGCGGAGAAGGACGATGCCGAAACGGGTCAGGACGAACAGCGTTGTGCGGGCGGAAGGGGCACTGAGCGCAATAATGCGCTTGCGGGAGATGGAAAAGAACACGATCGTCTCAACTTTCTTGTCGGTGGAAAGACGTAGCACATATTATATCAAAAATAACTCTAAAAGTCAATACACCGCCCCTGTTGGAGCGGTGTACGGTATGCAAAAATGAATACTTAGAACGACCGGCGGCCTTCCAATGCATGCGTCAGCGTAATCTGGTCGGCATATTCGAGATCGACGCCGACCGGAATGCCCCGGGCCAAGCGGCTCATGGCCACGTCGACGCCGGCGTCTTTAACATGGCGCTGTAAGAACAGAGCGGTTGATTCCCCTTCAACGCTGGCATTGGTCGCAATAATGATTTCTTTCACGTCATCGTCCCCGAGCCGCTTGATAAGTTCCGGAATGTGCAACTGTTCCGGCCCGATGCCGTCGATCGGGCTGATGGCACCGCCCAATACGTGGTAGGTGCCCTTGAACTGCCCTGTCCGTTCCAACGCGATAATGTCGAGCGGTTCTTCGACGACGGCGACCAGCGTCTTGTCGCGGTCCGGATCGCTGTAGAGCGGCGATACTTCTTCATCGGCGTCAATCAGTGCGAACGTAATCGGACACGTTTTCACCTGTGCATGAATGTCGTGGATCGCCGTCGAAAGCGAAGCGTTGATATGCTGGTCGGCTTTCAACAGGAAATAAGCGTACCGTTCAGCGGTACGCGCACCGACGCCCGGCAAGCGGCCGAGTTCGTCAATGAGTTTTTCCAGGGCAACCGGCAGCAAATGAGCCATACTGTGCGTTCGTTTCGGTCCGGCTTAAAGGCCGAGGTTTCCGAGGCCGCCCATCAGCGGTTTCATTTTTTCTGCGGCGACTTCTTGCGCTTTCGCGAGTCCGTCACGAACGGCGATTTCAACCCAGTGTTCGAGTTCCGAGATGTCTTCCAGGTCGACTTGTTCAGGGTCGATGGTGACCTTCTTGATTTTCAGTTCGCCGGTGATCTGCACGACGACGGCGCCGTCGCCCGCTTCTACTTCGATGATTTCTTTTTTCAGGTCGCTTTGCGCTTTGCGCAGTTTGTTCAGCATTTTCACTTGGTCAAAAGCCATGGTATAGTACTCCGTCTCTTACTTCTTAAACTATTATCTAATTATACGTTAAAACAGTCCCTAAGGGGTAGTTTTTTTGTAGACGTACAAACGGTCGCTCTGGTCTTTGTAGGTCGTCGTAATGATTCGCTCGATGCCGTAGCCGTCAGGCACGTCGTTTCGCGCGGCACGCGTCGCGGTAAACCTGTCGCCGGATGCTTTCGTGGTGACCGTCAAACCGGTTCGCTGATGCGCGACCGCTTGGTAGAACGGCAGTTCGTCTTTCGCCACGACCAATTGGGCGGTGTTATCGGGCAGCAGTTTCAAGTCTTTGGAGAAATTCACGGCCGTGCTCGGCGCGTAGTGGTAGCCGTACATGTAGCGGTCCAAGCCCGACCCGATCAGCGTCACGACAAGGATGACGATCGGAACCAATCCTGCGATACGGGCATACGGGTTCAATGGGAACAAACGGTACCAGTACGTAATTAGGCTGGTGAGCCCGGCTGCCAGCAACAGTACCGACGGAACGAACGTGACGCTGGTGAACTGCGGGTTGATGAGCAGTACTGGAATCAAACAGACGATCCACAAGATGATCAGGTAACTGCGCGTCGTTTCCCGAGTTCGGAACAAACGGTAAATACCGAGGAATATGATGAGTACCGAACCGAATCCGAACACCGGCGTCATCAACGTTGTCGAGCTCGGTTCCCAGAACAAGAAGTACTGTTTTAGCAGCGTGACGGTATTGGCGGCTATATCCGGCGGCCACGTTGCCGGCATGCCGAGCAGGTTCAGACCCAGTTGCGGGTTCTGCGCAATAAGGTATCCGAGCGGCGCGACCAGGACGGCGAATACGAGCAAGCACGCGGCAAGCTTGATGCGCGAAAGCCGGCGGAAGACGGCACGCAGGTGCGGGTGCAGAATGATGGCCAGAACGATGGCGAGCAGCGGATATATGCTGAGGGACGTGTACAGACTGAGGGCAGCAGCGGCGGTAAAAGCAAGTTTCCAGAAGAAGCGGCCCTTTTTCGCACGGGTCACCTGGGTACCGAGTGCCAACAGCAGTATCGGCCAAAAGATGAACAGGATGCCCGGAGCGCCATTTTGAGCGACGAACAGGAACTGGCCGGTCGTCACTGCCAACATGGATGTCAGAACGGCGATGTTCGGTTTGAACCAGCGTCGCAGCAGCAGGATGAGCCCGACGGCCGAGAATAACGCGATGATCAGCGACGGCAGTTTAATTGTGAAATCGTGCACGCCGAAGACATGGAATATGCCCGCTTGCAACAGATAGTACGGCAAGCTCGGAATGCCGAACGTGGCTAAATTATCGAACGTCAACGCATCGCTGCGAACGGTCGCCCGCATTTCTTCAGGCGAGATGCCGCCCGGCACGTAAAGCCCGGCAAAGACCAGCAGCCCGGCGAGGAGCAGTCCGATGACGACGTACCCGACGATATAACGCCAACGGTACAGCAGGAAATTGGTGATGTCTTTCGCAGCCATAAGTTACTCTGATTATATCATTGATTATTCGTGCTTGCGGTCCAAAGACATGAAGCGCAGACGTTCAGGGTGGAAGAAGAGCTCGACTTTGCCGGTCGGACCGTTACGGTGTTTCGCAATGATCAGGTCGGTAATGTTTTCACGTTCGGTTTCCGGGTTGTAATACGCTTCGCGGTAGATGAACATCACGATGTCGGCATCTTGTTCGATGGAACCCGATTCACGGAGGTCGGACAGCTGCGGAATTTGCGGCGAACGCGTTTCGACGGAACGCGACAGCTGACTGAGGGCGATGACCGGCACGTTCAGCTCGCGGGCGACCAGTTTGAGCCCACGGGAGATTTCCGAGACTTCCTGGACGCGGTTGCCGTCACTGCGGCCGCTCCCCTGCATCAGCTGCAGGTAGTCGATGATGATCAGCCCGAGGGGCTGTTCGTGCGCGATGCGACGGGCTTTGGTGCGCATTTCAAGCGTGGTCACACCCGGCGTGTCGTCAATGAAGATCGGCGCTTCAGCCATCTCGCCCATGGCATCGGACAGTTTTGAAAAGTCATCGTCAGACAAATTACCGGTACGAATGTTCCAGGCATCGACACCAGAGGCGTCGGCCAGCATACGGTCCACCAGCTGTTCTTTGCTCATCTCGAGGCTGAAGAACAATACCGGCTGTTTGGCGATGGTCGCAACGTTGTAGGCCAGGTTCGTCACCAGCGTGGTCTTACCCATGGCCGGACGGGCTGCCAGGATGATAAGGTCGCTGCGCTGCAGTCCGGCGGTCATGTTATCGAGGTCGCGGTAACCCGTGCGCACGCCGCGGAGCGCGCCTTTGTTACGGTGCAATTCTTCCATGCGGTCGAAACTGTCGGTCAAGATGGCTTCGATCGGCACGAGATCCTGCTTGAGCGATTGGTCGGAAACGGAAAAGAGTTCCGCTTCGGCTTTCTGCAGCAACTCTTCGGTCGACTGTTCTTCGTCGTAACTGATTTCAGAAATTTCAGCCGATGCCTTGATGAGCCGACGGCGAATGGCTTTTTGCGACACCAGTTCGGCGTAGGCCGCGGCGTGCGCTGCCGTCGGTACGTAATTGGTGAGTTCGGTCAGGTAGGCCGACCCGCCGATAGTTTCGATGTCATTCTTTTTCTTGAGCTCGTCGGTCAGCGTGAGCAGGTCGACCGGTTTGTGCTTTTCGTACAAACGGATCATGGCGTCGTAGATCAGTCCGTGGCGCTTGTCATAGAAGTCGTGCGGTTTGACGAATTCCGTGATGTCGGCCAGCGTTTCTTCGTCAATCAAAACGGCGCCGAGCAAGCTCATCTCGGCATCAAGGTTCTGCGGTGGTATTTTCCCTGCGGGGACGTCTTTCGTCGCCATATTCAACTCCTGTCGTTTCTGTCCGGAAGCCGGCGCTAGAGCGCGACTTCTTCTCCTCCGCCCATAATAGCAGCTACGGCGGCAGCTTGGCTATCTTTGAGCGGTGCGCCCGTCGGAACGGTCGTGATGGCGATGGATGCGCATCCTATTGCGCGCAAACAATCGTACAATTGCCCGCTGTATTTCGGGTCGTCCATTTTCTTTTTGTAGAATGCGCTCAATGTATAGAGCGTCAGGTCGTCGCCTTCGAGTTCGTGGTGACACTTGCTGAGCACTGAGAAGAGGGCGATGTAGTTTTTGCGGGCGTGTTCGACTAAGGCGGTCCAGTTGAATGCTTGCGGCGGTACAGTGGCTGTCGCTGCTGCAGCACCACCGCTCTCTTCCGTTCCCAATACTTCTCCACTCCGGGCGTCACTCTGCTTCAGTACCGGGTGATGCTCGGGTTCCGCGGCATTGGTCGCGGAAGATATCGGCGCTGCTGCCGGCGTCGCCGTCGTTTTCACCGGCTCTTTCACTGGTGTCGGCACGACGCTCTGCGGGGCAGGCGGCATCGACGGTACGGGCTTGGTCGCTTGGTCGGCCAGTTCTTTGAGTTCGGCAACGCTGGCGGAGACTTCCAGAACGGGCGCGGCCAGGGCGGCGGTTTTTGCGGGCTTGTGTTCAAGCGCGGCTGTCCCAAGGACGGATAACAATTTCAAACCGGGTTGGCTGCTTTTTGCGACGTCGAGCAGGCCGTCAAGGAGCGGCAAGAGCTGAGGTTTCTTGATGATATGGTTGCGGAGCGCGTGCGTCAATTGGTCGGTCAATGTGACGGGGCTGATGCCGTTGCCTTCGGCTTGTTCCAGCAGCGCGGCAAGCTTTGAGACGTCGTGGGCCTCGACGGCCGCGAGGATCGCGTCGACGGTATCGTTCGGCGCCAAGCCGAGCGTCGCTTCAATCAGTTCGGCGGTGATGCCGGTTTTGTCGTCCGTCAGGCTGGAAAGCTGGTCGAGCAGGCTGATGCTGTCCCTGAAACTGCCGTCGCCGCGTTGGGCGATAAGCTTGAGGGCGTCGTCATTAATGACGATCTTTTCTTCGTCGGCGATATGGCGCAGGTGTTCGACGGCGTCATTTTCTGCAATTGCACGGAACCCGTAGCGCTGCGTACGGCTGATGATAGTTGCCGGCAGTTTGTCGACGTCCGTCGTCGCCAGAATGAACACCACGTGCTGCGGCGGTTCTTCCAACGTTTTCAGCAGGGCGTTGAAAGCGGCTTTCGACAGCATGTGCACCTCGTCGATGATGTAGACTTTCTTTTCAGCCGAGACGGGTGCAATCTGTACTTTTTCTCGCAGGTCGCGGACGTCCTCGACGCCGTTGTTGCTGGCGGCGTCAATTTCGATGATATCCAAATGGCTGGATTCGTCACTGTACGGCAGGCCGTTAATTTCGTGCGCCAAGATGCGCGCAACCGATGTTTTGCCGACGCCGCGCGGGCCGGTCAGAAGATATGCGTGGGAGACACGGCCGGCTTTGATGGCCCGACCCAGAATGTCAGTGACATGGCGTTGTCCGACGACGTCGTCGAGCGATTTGCTGCGGTATTTTCGGTAAAGCGCCTGCGCCACTGTGTTCCCCTTGTTTGCTAACGTTTTGCTGTGATTTCTTTTTCTATTGTACGCTGTTTTGCCGGGCGCATCGTTGTAGTTTTATGTCGCTAGCGCTTTGGCTTTTTCTTCCAAATAGCAGGTGCCGCACAACGAATCGTAGGTGACTTTTTGCGAGTCATCCGTTTCGGCATGTTCTTCGTCGATTGCCACTTGAGCTCCGTCGAATACGTAACGATCCCCGATTTTACGCGTGTTGAACTCCGCCTGCTTGTCGCAGCGGCACATGGTCGGGATCTTCTCGACGATGTCTGCCAGTTCCAGCAGGCGTTTGCTGCCCGGGAACAAGTTTGATTGGAAATCGGTGCGCAGCCCCCACGCGATGACCGAGGTGTCATCCAATTTTGCGACTTCATAGAGCTGGTCGATTTGTTGCGGTTCGAGGAATTGCGATTCGTCGACCAAAACGACCTGCAGGTCGCGCAGCGCTTTCCGGGCGGCAAACCTGCCGATTTCTTCACGTAAGTTCATGCCCGGTTCCGCAAGGATATCAACCTCGGCTTTCAATCCTGCCCGGGCAATAATGAACTCCGACTTGGTGTCCTCTGCCGGCTTTATCTTGACGACGTCTTTGTTCCGCTCCGTGTAGTTGTAGGCGGTCCTGATGATATCGATACTTTTGCCGCTGTTCATGGCACCGTACGTAAACGTTAGTTTTGACACGCTCTTCCCCTGTTTCTTCCACCCTGTTTGTGTTCACCCTCGTGATTGTTTCACTATAGCGTGTTCGCTGAACGGAGGCAATAAAAAACCGCCCTGCAGGAGGACGGTTTTATCAGTCGATATGGACTAGAGCGCTGCTTCGACCGCTGCCCAGGTCGCGTCCTGGTTGTCAGCCGGCACGATGATCGTGACTTGATCGCCGATGTTGATGCGGAAGTAGGTCACGCTGGCGAGCAGGATGCGGTATTCGCGGCCGTTCGCTTCGACGTAGTACGCTCCGTCGTGCTGTACCAACGTACCGATGATCTGGATGCGTTCGATTGGGCCGATCTGCTTGTAGATGAAGCTGCCGTCGTCAGCGATGGTCAGTTTGAGGATGTCACCTTCGACCAGCTTCGATTTGCTGGCGTAGTTGGCTGGGACCGGGTATTCTTTGCCGTCAGGGCCGGCCATCTTTTGGCCGTCAAAGACGCCTTCGACGATCTTGCCGCCGACTTCTTCGTTAGTGCTGCTCTTAGGGGTGATGACGCTGCCGTCGTCGCCGATGATGCTGATGAGCAGCTCTTTTGCCGCTGCCAAATTTGTTTCTGCTTCTTGAATCAGACTGTGCAGTCGTTTGACTTGCTTTTCAGGTAGTTCAGACATGGGTACTCGCAATTCCTTTATCTGTGTATTTTTGAATGTTACTATACCCCACTTATACCAAGGGAAGGAGAAGATGTCAAACATACAATAATATTCGGATTGACGAGTGCATGCATTCGTGGTGCAATGCATGCATGAATCGTCGAGCGCGTTTCATGCCGAAAGTCAGGCTTGCCTGCCCGGCATGCGACGAACTCCGGTTTTATACGTGCTCACTCCGTCCGACCGAAAGGCGCCATTATGGAATACGCAAGTGTCGTGCCGGCTGTTCTGGGAATCCACTGGCTCCCGTGGTGGGCGGTGGTGGTGACTGTCATCTGCGTGATCATCATTGTGATCGTCGTCTCCCTTCTCTGGAAGGCGCTCGACAGCATGATCGATCCGTTTCAGTACCCGGGTCCGACCCGTCACACCAACGAGTGAGCATGACTCCGCCTTCCCCCGCACTCCAGCGGGCGGAAGACGGAGTTTTTGCTTTCGTGACAGCGTCATATATTGACAATTTATACTATTTATGCTAAAATGTGCATATAAATCGTTGAGCGTATGGATTGCCGGAATGTCAGGTTCGCCTGTACGGCGCACCTGGAACTCCGGTTTTGCATACTTTCACTTACTTTCGACCCGAAGGAAAGCGCTTGTCTCGTTACTTCAGCAAGATCGTTCTCGGCCTGCTGATCGCAGCGCCGCTCGTCCTCGTTCCGTCGTTCTCGGCGAACGCGGCAGACGCTACTGCGCCCATGTCAGCACCGACGCCACCGAATGTTCCAACTCCCGGTCACGTCCCTCCTCCGGCCAATCCCGTCACTCCGCAGAAGCCCCCGACCATGAAGGATCCGCGTAACGACGTGCTCCCCCCAGGAGTTGTCCCGCTTGGGCCCGGTGAATACCGGCTGGCGCCCGTGGTGGACGGGGCGCCAACGCCCTACGACCTGCTTGATGTTCGCGTCAACGCCTTGTCCACTTCGCTGAAGTGGATGGCGGTGGGCAACTTCGTTTTGTTGGTGATGGTCATCTCCCTGTTGGTTCGCGGTCGCAAGACCCGACAGCGGTCGGAGCCCGATCCGCAACCGACCTACAAGTTGAACTAGTAAGTGAAAGTTCCCCGTCTTCTCCCGCAACCCAGCGGACAGAAGACGGGGCTTTTCGCTTTCCAGGGGTCAGCAAAATCGAACAAAACTTTTGTCCACACATTTAACAGTAGTCGCTGCGAAAGCGTTGTATTTTTTGTCAACAAAAAACCACCCGGCAATGCGGGTGGCAGTTCGTGATTTTCAATTCGGCCGAATGGACGGTGTGATTAGCTGAGTTCGACGGTTGCGCCGGCTTCTTCAAGCTGCTTCTTTGCAGCTTCAGCTTCTTCTTTAGGAGCTTTTTCCTTGATGGTTGATGGAGCGTCGTCAACGAGTGCCTTCGCTTCACCAAGACCAAGTCCGGTGATGTCTTTCACAGCCTTGATGACTGCTACTTTTTGTGCGCCAACGTCCTTAAGGACGACGTTGAAGTCGCTTTTTTCGTCTTCAGCTGGTGCTGCGTCTGCAGCTGGGCCAGCGACGACAGCTGCTGCTGCAGCTGGCTCGATGCCGTATTCGTCTTTCAAGATAGTCTTGAGTTCGTTTACTTCAAGTACAGTCAGCCCTACGAGCTCTTCTGCAAATTTTTTCAAATCAGCCATTGTATGACTCCTTTATATAATTCGTATTAAAATTGATTGTTCGTTAAAAAATGAACTGGTTGCTTAGCTTGTCGCTTTCGCTTCGACGCCATCCAACAGCGCGTGCAAGTTGCCTGACAGCGCGTTGGTAATGTCGTGAACCGGTGAAAGCAGCGTCGAAATGACTTCGCCGATGAGCTGTGCCTTGCTTGGCAGGCTCGCGAGCGCATTCACTTCGTCAGCGCTCAGGACGAGTCCTTCACCTGAGAAACCGCCGGAGACGATAAGTGCCGGGTGAGTTTTTGCAAACTCGTTCAGTACTTTCGCTGGTGCAACTTCATCGGAATCGCTTGTGGCGTAGATGAGTTGTCCGGTCAGTGCGGAGGTGTCGGTGTCCTTGTACGTTTCGACTGCGGCCATCGCGACACGGACGAGGCGGTTTTTGACCACCTTGATCGTCACGCCTTCAGCGCGGGCGTTAGTACGGAGCTTTTGCACGTCGGCAACGGTCAGGCCGTCGTATTTTGCAAATACGGTCGTCTTCGCGTTGGTCAGCAGTTCGCTCACATCAGCAACCAATGTATTCTTTTTATCGCGTGTAATCGCCATAAAGTAAAATCTCCCCTGATGAATCAGGATTTAACATTAGTTTTGTTCGGCCGGATTGTTAATCAGCTAGACACGGCAGCGGTAGTTGTGAGAAAACAAAAAGTCTTTGGATCTCGCACTGCCAAAGACTCTTGAAAATGTATGTTTGTGTACAGTTCCTCGGTAGCATATTAAGTGTTGCTTTCGCTTCACTGCCACTGTCTTTGGTTTGTCTGTGTTGCAGTATAGGGGAGAAACGTAATTATGTCAACGGATGCGCGGTGAAACGAAGCGCACGTGCTTGAGTTTTCAGGGCATATAGTGCATAATAGTCACTTGTATCGCATCCCGCGTACATTGACAGGGAGGAATCCATGGGAAACGAGTCCGTCAGCAAGCTCAGCCTGATCAACGGCCGAAACGAAGGTTCCGGATCCAAGATCAACACCCCGAAGGAGAAGAAGCCCCAGCGCAGCTGGACGGAGATCTCCCGAGAGCACCACTCGGCCAGCACTGATCGCAACATCGATCACTAGTCCTTCGGCACCCCACAGGTAGAGCGGCGGCAACGCATCAATGACGATGCGTTGTCGCTGCTCCCGCCTTTCCTGTCCAGCCTCTCCCCTTTCGGGGCGAGGCTTTTTTCATTGAAAAAGGCGCTGAAAATGCTTGAATGTATGGACTTTTATAAGAAAGTGTGATATAATATATAAATTATGGAACAGTTCAGAGAACAAGCCGCAAGCGCGACACTCGAACAAAAATCTCGTACGTCTGAAGAGATTGTTTTGGATGAAATCAAAAAAGTAGCCGAAAACGAACGGGGCGAGCCGATGACCTGGGGTGCCACGCCGATGGTAAACACCGCAGACGTCATTGATCAGCAGCGCGACGTAAAGCGTCATTTGGAAGAATATTTTGTCGGTGAACACGTCCCTGACTATGTTTCGCCGCACCTTGCGGAATATATCGAAACTTTAAACATGGCACGCACGGTCAGCCGTGAAACGCGCAACATGAACAGCTTTGAGTTCCGCGGCAAAACGGACCTCGACGGAACGCCGTTCGAATTTCTCGAAGTATTAGACCGGTCAGTAATGGGTTCGGCTTCTCCTGCGGAACTGCTTCTCGTGGCGAAAATACTGAAGATTCCAACCATAGAACTCGCCAGTTTGACGCACCCGTACGGCGACCGCGACCGTATGGCTCACCTTGATACAATGCGCAGCGCAATAGAAGACGCGGTGACGATCATGGGCGGAAGCTCCTGTGAAGGCCGCGCAACGTACGAGGTCAAGGGAAGCGACAACCCTCACGACCCTTCCCTGATGGAAGGATTGCACATGACGCGCAAAAGAATCGTCGGCGTATTGCAGGACGGTACTGAAATCATGGAACGTTCGTCATTCGTACTGGTGCTCGATAAGCTGCCGGACGCGATGTCAGAGAAAATCCGATCGATTCCGTTTGAAAACGACAAGTTCTGGGCGAACAAGGTCCGCCGCGCCGAAAAGCTCTACGAGTTGGTTCCGCAATTGCTTGAAGCCGACGCCAACGAAACGGCGATCCCTATCTCGACGACGGTCGTCGCGATGAGCCCCGAGTTGCAAGAGACTCTTTTGACCGACGAAGCAATGTCAGCTCGCCGTATGAAAAAAATGGCCGCCGGCCGTACGCTTATCTAATTCGAGCCGTGCATGTCGCGCCACATGATATCGGCGACTTCTTCTGCGGGTGGAAGCGCTGATACGAGCGGAAGACCTTTGTCATGCGCCAGACGCCTGTAACCTTCGGCGACTCGGATGTGGAATTCATTTCCCATGGATTCGAACGTGTCGAGCGATGAGAGGTTATCGCGCAACGCGACTCTGCGTTGGCGTTCTTCTTCTGGCAAATCCAACACGTATTTATAGTCAGGAGCCATATAGTCGGGTGACGTCGCTTCTTCAACCATCCGGTGGATGTCGTCGATGTTCCAGCCCTCGCCGTAGCCCTGGTAGACGGTCGTCGAATCAAAATCGCGAGCCTGAAACGTGTCTTTGCCAGCGCTCAAGCCAGGTTCAACGACTTGCAGGTTGTTTTCGCGGCGTGATGCATTGAAAAGCATGACGTTCGTCAGCGTGGAACGCCCGTATTTTTTCGCTTTGATGATGGTGCGGAGCTGTTCCGCCATCGGTACCAGCGCGTTGCCATGCGCATCACGGACACTGTCCGGCTCTTCGAGCGTGTATGTTTCGACGCCCCGTTCTTTTCGGTTTCGTTCCGCCAGCAAGTGCATGACGGTCGTTTTTCCGACCCCGTCACCTCCCTCAATCACCACTCGCATTCCACGTTCGCCCATTACGCGTCCTTCGAAAGTCCGTCGATCACCAATTCAGGGTGCCGTTCGTCCTTGTAGGCGCGTGGCAACATCAGTTCCGGTTTCCAGTTTGCGACCAGAGATGCAAGGTCGGTGTTCGCCGAGTATTTTCCGCTCAGGTTTTCGTAGCTGCCGCGGACTTCGCCGGTGTGCATGAAGACGACCTGCGCGATGCGTTCTCCCACAGGCAATACGATGCTGTGGCGCTGGTTCAGGTTGTAGACTTCAAGTGTCCAGCGGTTGACGTACCCAGGGTCTCCCCAGCCGGCATCAAAACAGACGGCCACGCCGTTGCGGCCCCATGTGCTGCGCGATTGCATGCTGGTAGTGCCCGGAGGCAAGATGCCGATGAATTCATTCGTGTGCGCCAAGATGCGTTCGCCCGGTTCCAAAACGATGACCGGGTGGTCTTCGGGGATGTTGGCCAAGGGCTTGTTGCCGGTCTGTTCGCACCATTCAGCGTGCGTGATGGCCTTTTGCGGTTCGCCGAAATAACGGTCGACTTCGATCTTGTCGAAAGGGTTGTAGACGGTCTTCGGGCTTTTCCTGTCAGTTCTGTAATACCATTCGCCCAGCGTCACGTCGACGCTGCTGCCGTTGATATGTTCCGGTCGGTACGGGTGGAACACGATGTGCCCCTCTTGGATTGCTTCTTCAATTTCTATATTGCTATAGACGCTCATACACCTCTCTCCTGTTTTCTCGATTGTACCATGCTATCCTAAGACTATGAAAAACATCGTTGTCGGATATGACAAGCTGCGTGCCATCGGCAAAGACGGTGATTTGCCATGGGCGGGCGAACTTCCGGCCGACATGGCGTACTTTCGCAAGATCACGGCGGGCGGAACGGTGATCATGGGGCGCAAAACATTCGAGTCCCTGCCGGAAAAATTCAGGCCGCTCCCCGGTCGTCAGAACATCGTGCTTTCCTTGGGCGAGGTTGCCGGCAAAGGTTTTCAAATCGCCCGTTCTCTTGATGAGGCGTACGGCTTGGCTGAACGCGATGAAACATATGTGATAGGTGGCGGCCGCGTCTACGAACAGGCGCTCCCGACGATCGACCGTATTTACGCGACGGAAATCGACGTGGAAACGGAACGCGCCGACACGTACTTCCCCGAACTTGACCCGCACGAGTGGCACCAGGAACACAAGGCGCACTACAACGCATCAGATGCAAACTTGCACGGATACGCGTTCGTCACCTACTTGCGAAATCATTCGAACGAATAATTCGAACAGTTTTGCAAAAAGGGTAAGTTGGCTCGATGAGCCGGCGACAGATCATGCTGATCCATCAAGCCAACTCACCGAGCGCAGGTGGGATTTTTTATGTCCGAGTCCTTTGCTCTACACCGCGACGGGAGCGCTGATTCTCTCGTGCGGCTCGTACCCCACCACCTTGAAGTCGTCCTTGGTGTAGTCGAAGATCGAGTCGGGCTTGCGCGTGAACTCGAGCTCCGGGTACGGACGCGCTTCTCGCGACAGCTGCTCGCGCACCTGGTCGAAGTGGAAGGTGTAGATGTGCGTGTCGCCGCTCGACCAGATGAACTCACCCGGCTCATAGTCGCACTGCTGCGCGACCATGAGCAGGAGCAGGGAGTAGCTCGCGATGTTGAAGGGCACGCCCAGGAACATGTCCGAGCTGCGCTGCGTCATCATGAGCGACAGCTTGCCGTTCGCCACGTAGAACTGGAACATCAGGTGGCACGGCGGCAGCTCGGCTTCGTCGATGAACTCGACGTTCCAAGCTGACACCAGGAGTCTCCTGGAGTTCGGGTTCTGCTTGATCTCGTCGATGACCTTCGTGATCTGATCGACGTGACCGCCGTTCTTCGTCGGCCACGAACGCCACTGCTTGCCGTAGACCTCGCCGAGGTTGCCGTACTGTTCGGCGAAGCCTTCTTCGTGCACGATCTTGTGCTCGAAGGCCTTCAGCTCCGCCTTCCACTCGTCCGACTGGGTGTCGGAGATCGGACGCCCCATCTTGTGCAGATAGGACTTCAGCGGCCACTCGGTCCAGATGTGGTTGTCCTGCTCCACCAGCGGCTTGATGTTGCTGCTGCCGCTCAGGAACCAGAGCAGTTCTGAGACGATGAGCCGGAACGCGACCCGCTTCGTCGTCAGCAGCGGGAACCCGTCTGCCATGTCGTAACGGAGCATGCGTCCGAAGACACTCTTCGTGCCGGTACCGGTGCGATCGCCCTTCTCTGCGCCGTCTGTCATGATCTCGTCGAGGAGATCTTCGTAAGGCGTTGCGACTATCATGTGCTTCCTTAGAAAAAAGGTTGAACTCGGAATGTTCTACCCACCTTCATCCATTCTATCAGAACGAAATGAATAAAATTTGGTAAAAATGGTTTTATGTGATAGCACTTGTGCTATACTGCAGGCAAGCAACGTTACCACCATAAATAAAAACGGTACTTACAGGCATAAAACTCAAAAAAGCGTAGGAGCACGACCATGACACAGCTATCCCCAGAAGTAACACTTCACTTCCAGGGGGCGGCTCGGCCCAAACGTCATGAATCGCATCTCGATTCCTCGCCTGCTCCGCTCACCGAAGCTGAAGAGCTGCCGAACGTCGAACGCGGCTACGACCAAGCGACTATCGTTCCCGTTGAAGCGCAGCAAAAGACGCCAGAAGAATTACTGGAACAGACCGTCCAGATCGAACTGGCTACTTTTGACGGTTGGATGCACTTCCGCGTAAAAAATGAAATCATTCGACAAATGTACGAAAGTTTGGAACGATCACATTGGCAGCTCGATACCGGTAAAGTCCAAGCAATCATTGAACGCGAAGTAAATACTGAACGCGAACGATACCAACAGTATGCCGAACGCATGCGCCAGGAGCAACGGAACATGACGGGTCGTATTTCAGTCGAATCGGAAGCTCATATTCTCGAAAGTTTGAGTAAAGATCTGAAGTTCCTCGGTTCTCGTAAAGCAACCTATTTTGAGGTGGCGCAGCGACTCGAAGCAGTGCAATCAACCGGTGATGACGGATACAAAGATCTGACCGAAAAATATGTTGAGCGAGCGCAACCTGAAGCATCCAAAGAAATAATTGCCATATTGGCCCAGCAAAAACGTGAACTTGAAACGAAGATAGGAACCCTTGCGCTCAGTTTGCAGGAACGTGACATGGAACTGCTCGACAAATCGCTCGATGAGCAGACAACCTTGCAAATTATCTCAAACCCATACAGCACGTACATGTAACCAACCGTGCATCGCACATAAAAATACCCCTCGTCATGAGGGGTATTTTTTAAGAAGTAGTTACCTTCTAGTTTACAAAGTTCTCAACCTTGATGCTTGGACCTTGTGAGGTACTGATCGAGATTGATTTGACGAAGCCGCCCTTGAGGCTGTTCGGCTTCTGTGAGATGAGGCTGTCGAAGAAGCTCTTCGCGTTCTCAGCGATTTTTTCAGCGCCGAAGCTTACCTTACCGATGCTCAGGTGAACGATCGCTTGCTTGTCGACGCGGTATTCAACCTTACCGGCTTTCGCTTCGGTGACTGCTTTCGCAACGTCAGTCGCAACGGAACCGCTCTTAGGGTTTGGCATCAACCCGCGTGGACCGAGCAGACGTGCGTATTTGCCGAGGCGTGGCATGTACTGAGGGGTCGCGATCAGGATGTCGAAGTTGATCTGTTCTTTTTCAAGCTGTGCCAGGAAATCTTCGTCACCGATGATGTCGGCGCCGGCGGTCTTAGCTGCTGCGTGGTCGCTTTCAGGGGCGAACACGGCGACACGGACGGTCTTACCGGTACCGTTTGGCAGGCTGACAGTCGTACGGATGTTCTGGTCGGCTTGGCGAGGGTCAACGTTCAGGCGAACGTGGATTTCAACGCTGGCGTCGAATGTGACGGGGCTGGTCTTTTCAGCGAGCACGAGGGCATCAGCCAAGCTGTAAAGCGTGTCTTTTTCGATGTGCTTCGCAGCTTCCTGGTACTTCTTGCCGCGGCGTTCGAGGCGAGGACGCGTTACAGGCTTCGGACCTTTTTTCACGGTTCCTTCTTCGTCACCGTCAACGGATGACGTGTCGCCGGCTTGTTTGCGAGCTTCTTTTTCCGCTTTCGCTTCTGCTTCGGCGATTGCTTTCGCAGAACGCTTGCCGGCTTTGGCTACTTTTGTTTCTTCAGCGGTTTCGCCGGTTTCTTCTACTGATTCTGAAACGATAGCTTCCGTCGGTGCGACTGCTGGAGTCTGTGCGTCGACGATAGCCGCTTCGATTTGCGCAACGGTGTTCTTTTCAGAAACGTCGAGGCCCAATGCTTTTGCTTCTTCAAGCAGGTTGGCTTTCTTTGCCATAGGTATAAACCCTTTCTGTGGTGATAACGGCGCAAAGAACGACGTCCTTCACTGCCTCCCAACATTGATTGCTAATAGGTCTATTATAGCACACTTCACCCACTTTTACCAGTGTTGATTGACAGTCATTCCCCTAGCGCTTATTCTTAACGCATGGACACTATTAAAAATGAACTGACCGCTCGTGGGTTTAGTGGAGATCTTGACGATTCTGCCGAAGCACTTTCGTTCTACTCGCACGACGCATCAATGTTTGAGCTCACACCGAAATTGGTGATCAAACCGAAAAACAGCACCGACGTGCAAACGGCCGTTAAATTGGTCGCCGAGCATAAGCAAGCCAACCCTGACCTCTCTTTGACGGCCCGCAGTGCCGGGACAGACATGTCGGGTGCCGCGATCAACGATTCTGTGATCGTAGACTTCAACAAATACTTCCAGAACATCATTTCGGTGGAGGGTGACCGCGCCGTTACCCAACCGGGCGTGTATTTCCGCGACTTCGACGCCGCGACCGGCGATTACCTGTTGCCGAGCTACCCTGCCAGCCGCGATCTCGCGAGCGTCGGCGGCATGATCAACAACAACTCCGGCGGTGAGAAATCGCTTGAGTTCGGCAAGACCGACAAGTACGTGCCCGAATTGAAGTTCGTCTTCGCCGACGGCATCGAACGCGTCGTCAAACCGCTGAACAAAGAAGAACTCGACCAGAAGATGGCGCAGGACGACTTTGAAGGCAAAGTGTACCGCGAGCTATTCGAACTGATTGAAAACAACTACGACACCATCATGGCTGCCAAGCCGAATGTCAGCAAGAACTCGACCGGCTACAACCTGTGGCAGGTGTGGAACCGCGAAACCGGTATCTTCGACTTGACGCAGATCATCATCGGCGCGCAAGGCACGCTCGGTTTCGTTACCGAAGGCACCTTCAACCTGGTCCCGCGCCCGAAGCACTCCGGATTGCTGGTCCTGTTCATGCACGACATCAACAACCTCGGTGAGCTCATCAATACGGTGCTCAAGCACAAGCCGGCAACGTTCGAGAGCTTCGACGACCAGACGTTGCTGCTGAGCATGAAGTTCATGCCGAGCTTCCTGAAAATGCTTGGCCCTGTACGGTTCATCCACCTGCTTATCACGCTGATTCCTGACGCCTTCCAGCTGCTGCGCGGTTTCCCGAAACTCGTCCTGATGATCGAATTTACGGCTGACACCGAAGGTGAAGTCCGCCGCAAGATCGTGGCGCTGCACAAAGAACTCAGCCAATACAAGGCTCGCTACGAAATCAATGGTTTCGAAGAAGACCCGACCGAAGCGGCTGGCGAAAAGTTCTGGATCATGCGCCGTTACAGCTTCCAACTGCTGCGTAGCAAGGTGAAAGACAAGCACACCGCGCCGTTTATTGACGACCTTATCGTCAACCCGGAGCACATGCCAGAATTCTTGCCGCAGATCCGTACCATCATTAAGAAGTACGACCTGTTCGCAACCATTGCCGGACACATGGGCGACGGCAACTTCCATATCATCCCTCTGATGAAGCTGGAAGACCCGAAGGACCGTGCCAAGCTGTTGCCTGCCATGAAAGAAGTCGACGAACTGGTACTGAAGTACAAGGGCTCGCTCTCCGGTGAGCACAACGACGGCCTGGTACGCGGCCCGTGGCTCGAACAGATGTACGGTGCGGAAGTCGTCGGCCTGTTCCGCCAGGCAAAGGACATCTTTGACCCGCAGCATATCTTCAACCCGCACAAGAAAGCGAACGCTGACTGGGGATACTCATTCTCGCACATTCGCGACAAGTTCTAGGGTAGATTCGAAAATAAAAATACCGCTCATTGCAGGGCGGTGTTTTTTTGCCGTGCGGCGGTGTATGCTAAGCGTATGAACGAACGATTTTCCATGACAGAACCATTCCCTGCGTCAGAAACCGTAAAAGAACGAATTCCGACCGTCGATAGCTTCGGCGACATTGACGAAGCGCTTGCCTGGGTCGCAGATCGTCTTAATTCGACCATCATTGACGACAAAGACATGTCGACATGGTGGAACAGTCCGCACGAAGCACTTGGAAAACGTTCGCCCGGTGCGGTGTGGAGCGAAGACCCCGATTTCATCTTGCGCTGGGTCGGCGCATTAAGCAATTAAAAAAAAGAAGCTCCGTATCGGAGCTTCTTTTTTATGGAGAAGTGACTATTCAGTTACTTCGACGCCCATAGAGCGAGCGGTTCCGGCGATAACCTTCACGCGGCCGTCCATGTCGATGGCATTCAGCTGGTCTTTTTTGATCTCAGCGATTTCTTCGAGCTGTGCGCGGCTGATCTTTCCGACTTTGTCGGTGTGCGGCTTAGCGCTTCCCTTTTGGATGCCTGCGCGTTCGCGGATCATGTCGTCAACTGGCTGGCCAAGTGAGTTCCATGTGAACGTGCGGTCTTCGAACACTTGGATGTGCACGATGACGTCTTTGCCCATGAGGTCTTTCGTCGCGTCGTTGAACGGGTTGATGAAGTCCATCATGTTCAGGCCCCATTGACCGAGTGTCGAACCGACTGGAGGACCTGCAGTCGCGCGGCCGGCTGGGATACGAAGTTTGAGGTTACCGATAATTTTCTTTGCCATATTCTTTTCTTTCTTTGCTCAATGCGAGCTTGTACTAAATATATTGTTGAAGCAATATCTAGTGCGTAACTGGTATATTGTAGCACTTTTATGAGGTTTCGTACAGAGGTTCAGATGCTTATTTGTTGCCGAACGGTTTGAAGAGCGCTTCGTTCACAGCTTCTTCGAGAGCAATATCTTCGTCATCAGGGGCTTTGAGGTCCGCTTCCAGAAGATTTACTTCCAGTACGATCTCTCGTTTGAACAAAACACGCTCTAGTGCCATTTGATTTTCGATACTTTGTTCTTGTTCGAATCTCTGAGCGACGAGCTCGCAGATTTTATCTGCAACTTTGATTCTCGTCGTCTTTTCGCTCAACCGAATGAGCCGTTCGACATCAACGTTCTCTAATAGGGTACCGCGTCGTGTGCGGTTTGGTGGAAATTCAGGAGGCATCGTCTATACTTTTTTAACTTGGAGCGCGTCGAGTTCGACGGAAGTGTCACGGCCGAACATGCTGACCATAACTTTGACTTTGCCTTTTTGGCTGTCGATTTCAGAGATGGCACCGTCGAAGCCCTTGAACGGACCGTCGGTGATGCTGACGACTTCGCCTTCTGAAAAGTCGATGAAGTGCTTCGGGTCTTCAACGCCCATGCGCTTCTTGATCTTGCTGATTTCCTGTTCTGACACTGGGGTCGGCTGCGTGCTGGTACCGACGAAGCCGGTGACGCCAGGAGTGTTACGAACGATGTACCATGTTTCGTCCGTCAGTTTCATTTCAACCAGTGCATAGCCTTGGAAGATTTTGGTTTCAACGACTTTGCGCTTGCCGTTTTTGATCTGAATCTGCTTTTCCTTCGGGACCATGACGTCGAAGATCTTGTCGGCCATGTCGACCGCGTTGATGCGCTGGCGGATGCTATCAGCTACTTTTTCTTCGTAGCCGCTGTAAGTGTGGATTGCGTACCATTGTCGTGATGAGTCGTATCGGTTGTTTGCCATAATTAATTCCTTTGTTCCTTTTCCTTATTGCAGTATGAGTTCAAATACGTATTTGAAGAGTATGTCGAGCAGCAGAATGACGACGACGAAAAACGCGCTGAAGAGAATGACGGCAAAGGTCAGTCCCCAGGTTGCTCGTCGGGTCGGCCAGCGGACCATGCGGAGTTCCGCCCAGGCACCCTTGAAGTAGCCGCCGATGCCGAACAGTGCTTTGAGGAAAGGATTAGTGGTCTCTTTCTTTTCAGCGGGTGCTTTGGCTGCTTTTTTTGCTTTCGCCTGCAAGGTCTTTTGGACTGCGGGGCTTTTCTTCACGCTCTTTTTGTCATCTGTTGCGCTGATGCGGGTGACTTTCGTCGCCGAAGCTGTCTTCGGAGCTGTTTTTGCCGCGGGTCCTTTTGATTTTGAAGCTTTGTTGGCCATTGCTCGCCTTCTACTTTCTATCTTGCAGTTTTTAAACCAATAAAAATAGTCTGCTGCTACAGACTGTCAAGATTAGTGTACCTATTATTCCTCTAGTCGTCAAGGGGTGGTATTATGGTGAAGATGCTTCAGGTTATACTGTTCGTACTGTACGCGGTACTCGTCGGAATATTCGGTTTGGCCGCTTGGCGGCTGCGCTGGGCATTGCGTCGTTTCAGGGTAAAAACGCTGATGACGAGCAAAAAAACCATCGACGACTTGCCGAGCGTGTCCGTCTGCATGCCGGCCCGCAATGAAAACCACGTCATGGATGATGCGCTGCGCAGCGTCATTGCCAGCACCTATCCAAAACTCGAAATTATCGTCTTGGATGACCTGTCCGGTGACAACACGTCGGCGCTGATCAAAGCCTATGCGCATGAAGGCGTCCGTTTCGTTGAAGGAACGCCGCTGCCCGACGGCTGGCTCGGCAAAAACCACGCGCTCGAAGCGTTGGCGCATGAAGCCAGCGGCACGTACGTTTTGTATATGGATGTCGACACGCGCATCGCACCGGACACGATCGAGGAACTTGTCGCCTATGCGCAGCAGGAAAATGCCGCCATGGTATCAGTGCTTCCCCGCCGCCAAGACGGCCCCCGTGCCAGCGTATTGTTTTCCAGCCTGCGGTACTTCTGGGAAATCATGTTTCACCGTGCAGAATCGCCTGCGACGGCCAGCGGCGCGTGGATGATCGACCGCACCGTGTTGTTGCAGCGACTCGGCGGCTTTGATACGTATAAGGATGCCGTGCAACCGGAATCCAAGCTTTCTGCCGCGTTGATGGCGACGAACGAATATCGCTTTTTGATCGGCACCGAACTGTTGGGCGTCACGTACGAAAAGAAATGGCGTTCGCAGCTGATGACCAGTGTCCGATTGCTGTTCCCATTGCTGCATTCCCGCCTGTTGAGTGCGGTCGTCGCGACGCTGGACGTGCTGATTATCGCCTCACCCCTGCTCATAGTGCTGTCCGGCTTCGTTGTTGGTTGGAGCTTCAACCAGGCGATTGCCGGCGCGTTGTGGCTTATGTACGCCGGCCTGTATGCAGTCTACGCCAAACGCGTATGGAATCGCGGGTGGCTGCTCGGCGGCCTGCTGTGGGGCTTTATAGCGCTCCAGGAAGCTGTATTGATTATGGCGAGTGCCGTGCTGTACAAACAAAACAAGGTGACCTGGAAGGGCCGCCTCGTGTCTGCCAAGAAATAACTTTTACTTGCTGTTCTGCGGCAGTTCGAAGCTGAACGTCGAGCCGTGGTTCAATCGGCTGGTCACGTTGATCTGCGTGCCGATCTTGTGTGCCAATTTGGTCGAGACGTACAACCCGAGGCCCGTGCCGTTGGTTTCACGGATACGATAATCTTCGCTGCGGTAGAATTTGTGGAAGATTTTCTGCAGGTCGCTGCGGCTGATGCCGATGCCGCTGTCTTTGACGCTGAACAGGATCGTGCCGTTCTTTGCTTTTGCGCTGACGATGACGTCGCCTTCATCCGTGTATTTGATGGCGTTCGTAATAAAGTTTTGCAGCAGTTCTTCGACGTACAGTCGGCTGACGCTGATGGAGCCGAGCTTCGTGCCCAAATCGAGGTTCAGACGCAGTTTGCGGGCTCGGGCGTCTTTTTCGTATTCATTGTGCAGTTTGTGCATGAGGTCTTTGACGTCGATGTCTTCCGGCGTGTCGGCGACGCCGCGTTCCGCGCGTGAGAGCGTACTCAGGTCGTTCACCATGCGTGCCAGGTATAACACCTGGTCGTGCGCGGTCGTGAGTGAGCTTTGCAGCAGCGCGTCGTCCGGTTTCTTCGGCATTTCCATCATTAACTGCAGGTTGGACAGCGTTCCTTCGACGATGGTAATCGGCGTGCGTAGTTCATGGCTGACGACGCTGATGAATTCATCACGCTCTTCTTCAAGGCTCTTTTGTTTGGTCACGTCGCGGATGATGACGATAAAGCCGGCTTGAATCTGGGCTTTCTTGCGTCGGCTGTACGTGGTCTTGATCGGCGCATAGGTCATTTCGAGGCGGATTTCTTCGCCGTCTTCATAGGTGTGGCGGATGTCGTCGCGGCGGACGGTTTTGGTCGCTTCGCTCAAAATGTCGAACAGACGGATTCGTTTCTCGTCGGCGTCCGTCAAACGGAACAAGTCATTAATATTCTCGCCTTTGAGGTTTTCGTTGGTGTCGAGCAGGTTCAGGCAGGCCGCATTGTACATAAGGACGTTCCCTTTTTCGTCGGTACTAAAAGTCGCGTCGCTCAAGTTGTTGATAATAGTCACGATGCGGTCGTACTGCAACCGTTCGCCGGCTTGGCTTTTTACGAGCGTTTTGCGGCGCGTTTCGAGCGAACTGACGATGGCCACGAGCGCGAGACCGAGGACGATGATGGCGCTGATACCGACGATGTCGGTGGTCAGGATGGCGTGATTCGAAGGATAGCGGATCAGCACGTCAATAACGCCGGCCAGAAGGACGGACCCGACACTCGCAACCAATGCCCGACGGCCGAAATACACGTTCGACGCTAGGAACAGCAATACGATGGCCGATGCGAACGGTTCGAAAAAGCCGGTAATGAACATGAGCGTTGCGAGCGACAAGACATGATACGCAACCAGTCGGACGATCATGTTCCGTTTGGTATCGATGGGCGCAAAGTAATTGT
>Ga0265798_10000898_pt1 | contig 47464 bp, 34 predicted proteins | sample P3T30metagenome_FD_192430 | JGI IMG/M metagenome (GOLD analysis project Ga0265798, IMG submission 192430) | Plant litter microbial communities from East Loma Ridge, Irvine, California - P3 T30 | ecosystem: Environmental > Terrestrial > Plant litter > Unclassified | place: USA: California...
GGGGTCATGGCCGGCGCGGCCCTGAACATGGACCTCGTGACGGCCGAGACCGCGGCAGCCGTGGAGGCCGTCGCGACCTGGCGCGCCGACGCGTCGCATCGACACGGCTCGGCACCGCTGGGCGCGAGCCCCGAGGGGGACCTCGACGAGAGCCCCGACGAGAACTCCGCTTCCGAAGCGTTCGACGCCGCGTACTGGGAGGACCGCTACGGCTCGGAGGGCTGGGCGTGGAGCGGGAACCCCAACGCCGTCCTCGTCGACGAGACCGACACCCTCGCTCCGGGCCGGGCCCTCGACATCGGGAGCGGCGAGGGCGGCGACGCGATCTGGCTCGCGCGCCGGGGCTGGTCCGTCACGGGCACCGACATCGCCGCGAACGCCCTGAACAAGGCACGGGCGCGAGCCGAGCAGACGGACGGCGAGGCGGCCGACCGGATCACCTGGGAGCAGCACGACATCACCGAGTGGACGCCGCCCCGCGCCTCCTTCGATCTCGTCACGTCGCACTTCATGCACCTCCCCGCGGCCGATCGGGGCCGGGTGTTCCGGGGGCTCGGCGAGGCGGTGGCGCCGGGCGGCAGCATCCTGATCGTCGGGCACGACCTGTCGGATCTCGACTCCGACGCCCACCGTCTGCACCATCCCGAGCTGATGTTCGGGGTGGACGAGCTCGTCGACCTGTTCGATCCGGCCGAGTGGACGATAGCCACGGCCGAGACCCGGGAACGCGAGACCGCCGCCGGGCACGAGGGCCCGGCGACGGTCCGCGACGTGGTCGTCCGCGCGGTCAGAGCCCTCTGACGCGCAGCCGGATCGCCCGGGCCGAGGGCCGGAGCACGTGCGGGGCCGAGACGTCGGGCCCGCACGCCCGCGAGCCGACGCCGTTCTGCGCCGCGTCGATCCAGAGGTACGTCGCCTCGGGCTCGGGCAGCTCGTGGGGGTGCTCGGCCGCGTCGACCTGCTGCGCGGTGTGGCGACGCAGCGAGAAGCCGGGGCGGCGACCCGAGGTGTCGGGCGTCGCGTCGAGACGCAGCCAGGGGCTCCCGTCGCCGGTCCGCAGCTCGAGGCTGCGGAGGTCGCTGCGGTGGCCGCTCTCCTGCGGCCGGGCGTAGTCGACGGTGAGGTCGTCGACGCTCGACTCGAACCGGCCCACCCGGGCCGCCTCGCGGCTGTCGGGGTACGACTCGAGCGGACCGGTCCCGAACCACGATGCCGAGCCGATGTCGAGGGGCAGATCGAAGCGCACGCCGACGCGGGGCCACGAGAGGTCCCACCCGGCGGTGGGCACGAGATCGAGCGACAGCCACAGCTCGCCGCGCTCGAGGGTCCAGCGCTCGTCGACGGTCACCGACTGGCGGCTGTCGGCGGCGGCCCAGCGGGTGCGCACGGCGACGTGACCCGCCGACGACCGCACCGACTCGACGCGCGAGGTCAGCCGGTGCAGGCCCGCCCGCTTCGCGATCGTCTCGGCGCTCGGCAGCAGCTCGTCGGTCGGCAGATCGGTGCGGTGGCGATCCCGCATCGGGTCCGCGTCGATGTCGCGCGGGGCGTCCCAGTGGCCCCGCTCGTTGTCGGTCGTCGCCCGCCAGAGCTCGAGGCGCGGCCCGGCGACGGGTCGCCCGGCGAGCGAGACGAGACGGCCGTCGACGAACGTCGCGGGGCCGAGCTCGAGGTCGCCCGAGGAGGCGCGGGTCGACGGATCGACACCGGCACCCGGTGCGACCGGCCGCGGGTAGGCGGCGACGTGATGCACGGCGGCCGGGGCGCTGAGGTCGACCTGGGTCGTCGCGAGCACGTGCCCGGCGTCGGCCCAGCCGTGGTCGGCGCGGAGGGCGACCTGCACGGTCAGCCACGTCTCGCCGGTCGTCGAGACCTCGAGGTCGGGCAGGGCGAGGGCGACCTGCTCCCCCGCGGCGAGGGCTCGGCCGCGGTCGTCGAGCGCGTCGAGGCGCCCGGACGCGACGACGTCGCCGTCGTGCTCGAGCGACCAGAGCAGCTCGACGTCGGCCGTCGTCGCGGTGTGACGCCGGTTCTCGACCAGCACGGAGGCGCCGGTGATGCCGTCGTCGCCCCGGGGGCCCGCCGCGCGGCTGGCGGTCAGACGGATCGGCGACACGACCTGGGCCCACTCGTGGAGGCCGGGGCTCGGCGTGCCGTCCGAGAGCACCATGCCGTCCATGACGAAGTTGCCGTCGTGCACGACCTCGCCGAAGTCGCCGCCGTAGCCGAAGAACTCGACGCCGTCGGCCGTGGTCGTCCGCAGGCCGTGGTCGCGCCACTCCCATACGAACCCGCCGTGCAGGCGCGGGTGCTCGTCGACGAGGCGCTCGTACTCGTCGACCGCCCCGGGGCCGTTGCCCATGGCGTGCACGTACTCGCAGAGGATGAAGGGCTTCGACCGCTGACGGGCCGCCTCGGCGGCCGTGCAGCCGAGCAGCCGGACGGACTCGTCGCCCGCGCCGATCGCCCGGGTCTCGTCGATCCACGAGTACATCCGCGAGTAGACGTCGGTGTACGAGCCGGTGTAGTCGCCCTCGTAGTGGACAGGACGACCCCGGTCACGCGCGTGGGTCCATGCGGCCATCGCCGCGAGGTTCCGACCGGTGCCCGCCTCGTTGCCGAGCGACCACATGACGATGCTCGGGTGGTTCTTGTCGCGCTCGACGGTGCGGACCATGCGATCGACGTAGGCGTCGTGCCAGTCGGCGTCGTCGCTCGGGTTGCCGACCCACCGCTCGCGTTCGAAGCCGTGCGTCTCGAGGTCGCACTCGAGGACGACCCAGAAGCCCAGCTCGTCGGCGAGGTCGAGCAGGCGCGGGTGGGGCGGGTAGTGCGAGGTGCGGATCGCGTTGACGTTGAACCGCTTCATCAGCTCGAGGTCGCGACGCGCGTACTGCTCGTCGAAGACCCGGCCCTGATCGGCGTGCACCTCGTGGCGGTTCACGCCATGGAAGACGACCCGCCGGCCGTTCACCTCGAACCGGTCGCCCACGATCCGGACGGTGCGGAAGCCGAGTCGCTGCGAGATCGTCTCGGTCGACCCCGCGCTCGTGACGGTGGCGTCGTAGAGCCGCGGCACCTCGGCGCTCCACGGCTCGACGTCGATCAGCTCGATCGGGGCGACGTCGGCGGGCGACTCCCACGTCACGTCGACGCCGAGCTCGGGGACGGCGAGGGTGACCGGCCACGCGGCGGAGCCGGCGGTGATCTCGGCGACGATCGTCGCGCCTCCTGCGGTCTCGCCGGCCGTGCCGTGCCATTCGCTGCGCAGCCAGACGTCGTCGATGCCGCCCACGGGCCGGGCCTCGAGGCTCACGCTCCGGAAGACGCCGGGCAGCCACCACTGGTCCTGGTCCTCGACGTAGCTCGCCGCCGACCACTGGTGGACGCGGACGACCACGGTGTTGGCGCCGGGGCGCACGAGGTCGGTGACGTCGTACTCCTGCGCGAGACGGCTGCCGACCCCGACGCCGACGTGGACGCCGTTGACCCACACGACGGCCGTCGACTCGACCCCGTCGAAGCGCAGCAGCACGCGCTCGGCGCCGGCGAACGACGCCGGCAGCTCGAACGTGCGCCGGTGGTCGCCGGTCGGGTTCTCGTCGGGCACGTGGGGCACGTCGGTCGGGAACGGGAACTGCACGTTCGTGTAGATGGGGGCGCCGCGGCGCCCCTCGCCGGTGAGCACCCAGTGCGACGGCAGCGTGATGGTCTCCCAGCCCGAGTCGTCGAAGTCGACCGCCGCGACGTCGTAGGCGCCCTCGCCGGCGGGCAGCACGCCGCGGCCGCCGGGCATGCCGGGGACGCCCGCGAGCAGCCGGAAGGACCACTCGCCGTCGAGCAGGAGCCGCGGGGCGTCGGTGTGCAGCCACGAGCGGGCGGGCGAGCGACGACCGCTGCCGGGGCCGGTGGCCCGCAGATATCCGGCCGGAGGCGCGGCGACGTCGATCGGGGACGCCGGGGTGGACGAGGCGGTGGCGGTGGGGATGACGTCGGTCACTTCACGGACCCTTCGGTGAGGCCGCCGCGCCAGAAGCGCTGCAGCACGATCATGGCGATGACGAGCGGGATGATCGACAGCAGGACGCCGCCGGTCGTCAGTTGGTAGAACTCGGGCAGACGGTCGGTCTGGCTCAGCCAGTTGTTGAGTCCGAGCGTGACGGGGAACTTGTCGACGTCGCTCAGCATGACCAGCGGCAGGAAGTAGTTGTTCCAGATGCCGACGAGCTGGAACAGGAACACGGTCACGAGCGCCGGGGTGAGGATGCGGAGCCCCAGCGTGTGGAAGATGCGCAGCTCGCTCGCCCCGTCGAGGCGCGCGGCCTCCATCAGCGAGGTGTCCACCGTGGCCTGCGCGTAGATGCGGCAGAGGAAGAGCCCGAACGGCGACACGAGCGACGGCAGCAGGACGCTCCAGTACGTGTTCGCGAGCCCCATCTGGCTGAAGAGCAGGAACAGCGGCAGCGCGGTCGCGGTCCCCGGCACGAGGACGCCGCCGAGGATCGTGCCGAAGACGAGGTTGCGACCGCGGAACTCGTACTTGGCGAGGGCGTAGCCGCCGGCCGCGGCGAAGTACGTCGCGACGAGGGCGCCGACGCCGGCGTAGAGCACCGAGTTGCCGAGCCAGCGGACGAAGACGCCGTCGCCGTAGGTGAGCACCTGCCCGAGGTTGTCCCAGAGCGCGAACGACGGGGCGAACCAGAACCCGAAGGTGCCGAACAGGTCGCCGGTGGTCTTGGTCGCGGCGACCACGACCCAGTAGACCGGGATCAGGAAGTACAGCGCGACGACCACCAGGACGGCGGTCACGATGATGGTGGAGGCGCGGCTGCGGCCGGCGGAGCGGTCCGGCCCGGCTCCCCGCGAGCGTCGGACGGAGGCCCGGCCCGCGCCGCGCCTCCCGCTCTGCCCGGCGGTGACGATCGACTCGGTCTCGGTGGCGTGCTCGGCGACCGTGGCGCGGGGGCTCATGCGGACTTCCTGTTCGTGATGGTGAGGAACACGATCGACAGCGTGAACGCGACGAGCGCGATCAGCACGGACTGCGCAGCGGCGACGTTGTAGTCGTTGTAGGCGAAGGCGGTCGTGTAGGCGCTGAGATTCGGCGTGTACTGGCTGTCGATGGCCGGTGCGACGCGCTGCAGCACCTGCGCCTCGGCGAACAGCTGGAGGGTGCCGATGATCGAGAAGACCGCGGTCAGGAGGAGCGCGGGTCGGATCAGCGGCAGCTGGATGCTCGTCGCGACCCGGAGCGGCGTCGCCCCGTCGACCTTCGCCGCCTCGTAGAGCTCGACCGGGATCGACTTCAGCTGGGCGATGATGATCAGCATGTTGTAGCCGGTGTAGCTCCAGGTGACGATGTTCGCGATCGACCAGAGGACCGTGTTCGGCCCGAGGAAGTCGGGCGAGACGCCGAACGTCTCGGCCACGTCGATGATCGGGCTGAGACCCGGCACGTAGAGGAACGACCAGAGGATGGTCGCGATGACGCCCGGCACCCCGTACGGCAGGAAGTACGCGGCGCGGAACAGCCCCGGCCACTTCGCCGACGCCGACTCGAGCAGCAGGGCCAGCACCGTGCAGAGGATGAGCATGAGCGGCACCTGCACGATGCCGAACAGGAACATGCGACCGATCGAGGCGGTGAAGTTGGGGTCGCCGAGCACCTGCGCGTAGTTCGAGAACCCCGCGAACTGCGTCACGACGCCGGTCTCGCCGAAGAGCCCGCCGCGCCTCACCTGCGTGAAGCTCGACACGAGGGCCATGAGGATCGGCACGAGGAAGGTCAGCAGGAACAGCGCGAGGAACGGGAACAGCAGCACCCACGGGGCGCGCTTCGTGGCGGCCGACGAGGCGCCCCTCGCTCGTCGCGACCCGTCCGAGTCGCGCCCTCGACCGGGCGCGGTGGCCCGGGTCGCCGCCGCGGTCTCGGGGCGCGTCTCCATCCCGGCGCTCATGCGTCGGCCTTGCGGATCGAGAGGCCCTTGTTCTTCATGACCGTGATGATGTCCTTCTCGGCCTGCACCACCGCGTCGACGAGGGTTCCGCCCGAGGCCTTGCCGCGGAATCCGTCGCTGAGGATGTTGAACGACTGCTGCGTGACGGGCCACCAGCTCCAGTCCTGGTTCTGGCTGGACTCCTTCGTGGCGGGCACGAACACCTCCTGGTTGTAGTTCTGGCCGCTGAAGAACTCGCTGGGCTTCTCGCGGAGGTCGCCCACGACGTCGCGCGCCGGCGACCAGCCGATGCCGCAGTACTCGATCAGCGCGTTGACGCCCTCGGGGGTCGTCGTCATCCAGACGGCGAAGTCGAGGGCCTCCTTCGGGTGCTGGCTGTTGGCCAGGATCGCCGCCGTCGACCCGCCGAGGAACGACGACGCGTAGCCGCCCTCCCAGGTCGGCAGGGGCGCGGCACGCCACTTGCCCGAGGCGCCGCTGACGCCCTCGATGAGGGCGTCGCCCCACGAGCCCGTCGCGACCGACGCGATCTTCCCGTCGGCCGCGGCCGAGAACCAGGCGGGCGTGTACGCGCCGTAGGCGGTCGTGACGATCCCGGCGTCGATCGCCTCGTCGAAGAACGCCGCGACCTTCATCGTCGCCTCGTCGGTCATGTCGATGACCCAGCCGTCGTCCTCCGCGCGGAACCACGAGGCCCCGGCCTGGGTGGCGTACGCGGCGAACGGCGACGCGTCGGCGAGCGGGAACGAGTCCATCAGCACGCCCGCGCCCTTCAGCTCGGCCCCGACGGCGGCCCAGTCGTCCCAGGTGGCGGGAACGGAGGCGCCGACCCGGTCGAAGACGGCCGGCTGGTAGAACATGCCCATGGGGCCGCTGTCCTGCGGGACGGCGTAGACGCCGCCCGTGTAGCTGACCTGGTTCCAGAGGGTGGGGTCGTAGAGCTCGCGGTACCGGTCGATCCCGTAGCGCGAGAGGTCGACGACGCCGTTCGCCAGCAGGAACTCGGGCAGCGACCGCAGCTCGACCTGCGCGATGTCGGGTCCGGCGCCCGCCGCCAGCGCCGAGTACAGCTTCTGATAGCCGCCGGCGTTGCCACCCGGGATGAAGACCGTGTCGACCTGGACGCGGTCCTGGCTGCGGTTGTACAGGTCGGTCACCTGGTCGAGGCCCTTGAGCCAGGCCCAGTACTCGAGGCGGACGCGGCCGGTGGCCGGCGGGATGGTCGGCAGCGTGTTGACCGAGGTCGTGCCGGGCGTGGCGCACCCCGCGAGCAGCGCGGCGGCGCCGGCGCTCAGGCCGAAGCCGAGCAGTTGACGTCGACTGAGAGGGCTCATCGTGACTCACTTCATCGTGGACGGGACCCGCCGAACCTAACACAATTCCGAGTGCTCACTCGGATTTGACCCGAGGAGGTGCGGGTCGGCCGTAGAGTTCCCGTCATGACCGCAGATCCCGCCCCCGCCGAGACCGACGCGCCCGCCGCCCCGCGCAGCGCCCGGGGACCTCGCGGCCCGTACGCGAAGTCGACGGAGCGGCGTGCGGCGATCGTCGACGCCGCCTTCGAGGTGTTCTCGACGCGGGGCTACCGCGGCGGCTCGCTCCAGGAGGTCGCCGACCGGGTCGGCGTCAGCCAGACCGGACTGCTGCACTACTTCCCGTCGAAGCGCGCCCTGCTGCGCGCCGTCCTCGAGCGACGCGACTCGATGGCGAGCGGCGCACCGCTCGACGCCTCCCCCGACCGGGACTTCCGGGAGGGCGTGCTGAGGCAGGCGCGCTACAACGAGACCGTGCCCGGGCTCATCGCCCTGTACGCCGTGCTGGCCGGCGAGGCCGCGACGGAGGACGCCCCCGTGCGCGACTACGTGGCCTCGCGCTTCGAGGGTCTCCGAGCCGAGTACTCCGACGGGTTCCGCGACCTCGAGGCGAGAGGCCGACTGCGACCCGGCGTCGATCCGGCCCGGGCCGCCGCCGGGCTCGTCGCCCTGTGGGACGGCATCCAGCTGCAGTGGCTGCTCGACCCCGAGGGCGTCGACGTCGAGCAGCAGCTGCGCGACCACTTCGAGTCGCTGGTGCTGCCCGACTGAGCCGCGCCGCGCCTCCTCGGCTGCCGCCGGAGGCGACTACTTCGAGCGCGTCAGCTGCGAGCGGAGCGCCGCGCGGTCGCGCCAGGCGCCGGTCGACCAGAGCGCGAGGAGGACGAGGAGGGGCTGGCCGATCAGGCGGACGGCCCGCTTCGCATCGGTGTCGAGGCCGAACGCGTCGGTGTGCGTGACCAGCTGCGAGATGTTGCCGGGGAAGATCGCGATGAAGAACGCCGCGACGACCCAGCCGACGGCCACGCGCTTCCTGCCGAGCACGAGCAGCGCCCCGCCGAGGGTGATCTCGACGACCCCCGAGGCGAGGACGACGGCGTCGTCGTCGAAGGGCAGCCACTCGGGCACCTGCGCCTGGAAGTCGTCGCGGGCGAAGCTCAGGTGGCTGACGCCCGCGAGGACGAGCACGGCTCCGAGGGCGAGGCGGCCGATCAGGCGCGGGACGGACGTGGGGCGGGGGCGCGGGGCTCGACGGGACATCCCGTCAGTCTGCTCCTCCCCCGGCCCCCGGCCGCCCCGTGTCGCTGCACGTCCGTGCAGCGCGGCGACCGTCACTCGGGCAGCGCGGCCTGCCCTTCGCGCTCGTCGCCCGCGACGCCGGCCCGCAGCCCCTCGCCGCGGAAGAACGCCGGCCGCAGTCGCGCGTTGACGAGCATCACCACGACGCCGGCCACGAGGATCAGCACGCCCAGCACGAAGACCAGGCCGACGCCGCCGATCTGCGAGCCGCTGCCGTACTCCGGATCCATGCTGTCGATCAGCGTGGTGACGAAGAGGACGGCGAGGATGATCCCGCCGACGCCCGGCGCGACGATCTGGAAGAACAGGTTGCGCGCGCCCGTCCGCCACTGGCGACGGAAGTACCAGACGCAGGCGAAGGCCGTGAGCCCGTAGTAGAAGCAGATCATCATGCCGAGGGTCGTGATGGTGTCCCAGAGGACGTCCTCGCTGATGAACCGCATCACGGCGTAGAACACGCTCGCGACGACCGCCGAGGCGAGGGTGGCGTAGCCGGGGGTGAAGAACCGGGGCGAGACGCGGGCGAACTTCGGCGAGAGGGCTCCGTAGTGCCCCATCGCCAGCAGGGTGCGGGCGGGCGAGACGAAGGTCGACTGCAGCGAGGCCGCGGAGCTGCTGAGCACGGCGAGCGACATGAGGATCGCCAGCGGACCGAGCACGGGGCCGGCCAGGGCCGAGAAGGCGTTGCCCTGGATGTCCGGATTGCCGAGACCGACGCCGTCGGCCCCGAGACCGGCGAACGACATGGAGGCGAGCGACACGAGCAGGTAGACGAGCACGATGATGACGACCGTCAGCGTCGCTGCACGGCCCGGGGTGGTGCGCGAGCCGCTGGTCTCCTCCGACATCGTCAGGGTGACGTCCCAGCCCCAGAAGATGAAGATCGACAGCGACAGTCCCGCGGCGAAGGCCGAGAAGGTCGGCACGCTGAACGGGTTGAACCAGTCGAGGGAGATCCCCGTCGCGTCGAACGCCGATCCGCCGCCCACCCGGACGAACGCGACGACGGCGAAGCCGATCAGCACGATCAGCTGGAAGCCGACGAGCCAGTACTGGACCTTCTGCGTCGTCTGCATGTCGCGGTACGAGATGATCGTGGCCCCCGCCATGAACGCCAGACAGGTCACGACGTTGACGACCGGATCGGCGGCCAGGTCGGCCAGCGCGGGGTTGCCGAAGAGCTGACCGAGCAGCAGGTAGAAGAAGTCGACGGCGATGCCGGCCAGATTGCTCAGCACCACGATCGTGGCGACGACGAGCCCCCAGCCGGCCATCCAGCCGATCCACGGCCCGAAGGCGCGGACGCCCCAGGTGAACGACGTGCCGCTGTCGGGCATGGCGCTGTTGAGCTCGCGGTAGCCGAACGCCACGAGGAGCATCGGGATGAAGCCGACGAGGAAGATCGCGGGCAGGTGCGTGCCGACCTGCGCGATGGTGGGCCCGAGGGCCCCGGTCAGCGTGTAGGCGGGCGCGATGCACGAGATGCCGATGACGACCGCGCCGATCAGGCCGACGCTGCCGGCGCTCAGACCCTTGGAGGAGATCGCCCCGTCGGCGGTCACTCCGGACTTCTTGAGGATGCTCATGGGGTGGTCCCTTCGTGCACGACCCCGTCGGATCCGGGGTCGGGTCGGGTGCTGCGGGGATCGTGGTCACGAGGAACCACCACGAGGGGGACGGGCACGCCGCGCACGATCTTCGCGGCGACGCTCCCGAGGAACAGCCGGTGGGGCTGCGCCAGACGACTCGACCCGACGAAGACGAGCTCGTCGTCGGTCCAGGTCAGATCGCGGATCGCGTCGCCGATGCGCGGGCCCGCGGCGATCTCGACGGTGACGTCGACGCGATCGGGCACGGTGCGGAGGGCCACGTCGCGGAGCCCCTCGGCGTGCTCGCGGGCGACGGCGTGCCGGTCGTCGGCACGATCACGGGTGTCGACCGAACCGGTGCCGTCGGCGACGTCGAGGGGGACGAGCGACACGAGTCGGAGCGGGAGCCGCGCGGCCGAGGCCACGGCGATGGCCGAGTCGACGACCGCCCGGGCGCCGGCGCGCGTGCCGACGGCGGCCGTGATCGTCCCGAAGCGGTGCACCCCGCGGCCGGCGAGACCCGCCGGGGCGATGGCCACGGGCACCGGCGCCGAGTGCACGAGCACCCCGCCGACGCTGCCGAGGTGCAGACGGCCGAAGGCGCCCTCCTTGCCGGCGCCGATGACGATGGCGTCGGCGCCGAGATCCCCGGCAGCCGTCACGAGACCCTCGGCGAAGGTCTCGGCCCGGACGACGTGCGCGGTCGACGCGACGGACTCCGGGAGCCCGGCCCGCGCCTCCTTCAGCCACCCCTCGGCGAGATCGTCGAGATGTCGCTCGTACGACGGACCGACGGGCACGAGGGAGGCGCGCCCCTCGTCGTGCAGGACGAGCACGAGATCGAGACGCAGACCGAGCGTCGCCGCGAGGGCGGCGCCGAGGGCCAGGGCGTCTCGCCCGGCGGGGGTGTCGAGGTAGCCGACGATGACGGATCTCACGGGGTGGCGCCTTCCGGATCGGGTGGGACGGGGCGGTGCGCGAGCGGGTGCGGGCGGGCGGGGTGCGGGGCGGAGCGGGTGGTGCGGACCGCGGCGCGGTCAGGCCCGGTGGTCGGCGACGATCTCGGCCGCGACGTCGTGGCCGACGCGGATGGCCCCGTCGACGTGCTGGAACCCCTCGGCCGCGATGTCGCTCGACGAGAAGCGGATCGGGCCGACGGGCACGCGCTGGTCGTGCCCCCAGCGCGAGAGCCCGCCGAGGTCGAAGCTCGTGGCGTAGGCGCCGCCGGTCCACTCCTCGGAGACCCAGTCGCTCTCGTAGTAGACGGCCGGAGAGAGGGCCTGCTCGCCGTAGTACGACGCCAGCGACCCGAGGATCTCGTGGCGTCGCTCGTCGGCCGGCAGGGCCAGCAGACGGTCGGCCTTCTCGTCGCTGACGAACCCCACGAGGGTGCCGCGCGGGTCGTCGTGGTTCGAGTTGTCGTACGCCTCGTGCACCACCTGATAGGGGCTGAACGCGGTGCCCGACAGACCCGACTCGCGCCAGAACGGCGTCTCGTAGACCGCGTGCACCTTGATGACGAGACCGAGCGAGACGTGCTGGTGCCACTGCAGTCGCTTCGCCGGCAGGGCGGGGACGTAGTCGATCCGCGAGTACAGGTTCGGCGGCACCGCGACGACGGCGTAGCGGGCCTCGACGCGCAGCGAGGGGGTGGTGGCGACGACGCCGGCGTCGGACCACTCGAGCCGGTCGACGGGCTGCCCGAGACGGACGTCGCCTCCGAGGGACGCGGCCAGCGCGAGGGGCACGCCCTGGAGCCCGCCGACGACCCGCTTGTCGAGGATGAAGTCGGCGTCGACGAGGTTGCTGAAGCTTCCGGCGCTCGAGGCCATCTGGAGGGCCTGCAGCAGGGAGAACGCGTGGGCGGGCTTCGTGAGCATCGCGTCGGCGATGAACAGCGCGATGTTGTCGCGCGCCTCGACGTCGTCGGTCTGCTGCTCGAGCCAGCCGGCGAACGACACGTGGTCGTACTCGTGGGCCCGGGGATGCGACCACGGCGCCGCGACGTCGATCTCGGCGACGAGGGCGTCCATCACCTCGATGAGGCGCTCGATCTCGGACTGCGTGACGTCGGAGGCCGGGAAGATGTCGCCCGTGAAGCGCGAGGCCGTCCCGTCGGGTGAGACGTAGACGCTCTCGCCGTCGCGCCAGCGCGAGTAGGTGGGGAGCCCGAGGTCGTCGAGGGTGGCGATGAGCGCCGTCTGGTCGGGAGAGACCCACTGCCCGCCGAGCTCGAGCATCGCCCCGTCGATCGTCTCCGTCCGGAGGCGTCCGCCGACGCGATCGCGGGCCTCGAGCACCGTGACGGTCAGGCCGGCGGCGCGGAGGTCGGTGGCGGCGGTGAGCCCGGAGGCTCCGGCGCCGATGACGACGACGTCGCTGATGAGGGTCTCGGTCATGATGCGTGCTCCGTCGGTGGTGGTGTGGTCGGTGGGCGTGGTCGGGGAACGGGCGGCGGGTGGGGCGCGTCGGTGCGCGTCAGACCCGGCGGGGCGAGGCGTGCGCGCTCATCACGTGCTTCACCCGCGTGTAGTCGTCGACGCCGTGGGCGCTGAGGTCCTTCCCGTAGCCCGAGCGCTTGAACCCGCCGTGGGGCATCTCGGCCGCCAGCGGGATGTGCGTGTTGATCCAGACGCAGCCGAAGTCGAGGTCGCGGGCGAAGCGCTCGGCCGTGGTGTGGCTGTCGGTCCACACGCTCGAGGCGAGGGCGTAGGGCACGCCGTTGGCGAGCTCGAGCGCCTCGTCGGCGGTGCGGAACGACTGCACCGTGACGACGGGGCCGAAGACCTCGCTCTGCACGACGTCGTCGTCCTGGCGGACCCCGGTCACGACGGTCGGCGCGAAGAAGAGACCGGCGTCACCCACGCGGACGCCGCCCGTCGCGACGGTGGCGTGAGCGGGCAGCGCGTCGATGACGCCGCTGACAGCGGCGAAGTGCCGCGCGTTGTTCAGCGGCCCGTACGAGGCGTCGTCGCCCGCGTCGGGGCCCGTCGTCGTCGCCTCGGCGGCACGGACGAGCGCCTCGACGAGGGCGTCGTGCAGGGATTCGTGGACGATGACCCGGGTGACGGCCGTGCAGTCCTGACCCGCGTTGAAGAACGCCGCCTCGGCGAGCGCCGGGCCGACGACGTCGACGTCCACGTCGTCGAAGACGACCGCCGGGGCCTTGCCGCCGAGCTCGAGGTGCACGCGGGCGACCCGGTTCGCGGCCGACGACGCCACGGCGACGCCGGCCCGGACCGAACCGGTGATCGCGACGAGACCCGGGACGGGGTGCTCCACGAGGGTGCGGCCGGTCGACGCGTCGCCCAGGACGACGTTGAGGACGCCGTCGGGCAGGATCCCCCGGGTCAGGCGAGCGAGCACGAGGGTCGACTCGGGTGTCGTGTCGCTCGGCTTCAGCACGATGGTGTTCCCGGCAGCGAGCGCCGGGCCGATCTTCCAGAGGGCCATCATCAGCGGGTAGTTCCAGGGCGTGACCTGGGCGACGACGCCGATGGGCTCCCGTCGCACGGTCGAGGTCAGACCGTCGAGGTACTCCCCCGACGCGATCCCGTCGAGCCGGCGGGCCGCGCCGGCGAAGAACCGGAGCTGGTCGGCCCCGACGGCGACCTCCTCGGCGGCGATGATCGCCTTGGGCTGGCCCGTGTTGCGGTGCTGGGCGTCGACGAGCTCGTCGCTGTGCTGCTCGAGCGCGTCGGCCAGGGCGAGCAGAGCCGCCTGGCGGACGGACGGCGTGCTGCGCCCCCAGCCCGCGAAGGCCCGTCGGGCCGCGTCGACGGCCCGGTCGACGTCGACGCCGTCGGAGATCGGCGAGACGGCGACGATCTCGTCGGTGACGGGTGAGACGAGATCGAGGGTCTCGACGCCGTGGGCGTCGACGAGCTCTCCGTCGATGAAGTTCTGCAGCGTCGGCATGGTGTCCTCTCGGGGTGGAGCGGCGGGCGGGTCGGCGGGGCGGGTCGGGTTCGCGGGCGTGCGCAGCCCGCTCTCAGCCGGTCGGCACGAGCGCGTACGTGGTGTCGAGGTACTCGTGGATGCCCTCGCGTCCGCCCTCGCGGCCGACCCCGGACTGCTTGACGCCGCCGAAGGGCGCCGCGGCGTTCGAGACGAGGCCGGTGTTGACGCCCAGCATGCCGGTCCGCAGGCGCCCGAGCAGGCGGTGCGCCGAGGCGAGGTCGGTCGTGAACAGGTAGGCGACGAGACCGTACGGGGTGTCGTTGGCGAGGGCGACCGCGTCGTCCTCGTCCGAGAAGGTCGTGATCGGGGCGACGGGGCCGAAGACCTCGTCGTGCAGGACGGCGGCGTCGCGGGGGACGTCTGCGAGCACGGTCGGGGCGAAGAACGATCCGGGGCCGTCGAGGGCCGTCCCCCCGACGACGACGCGGGCTCCGCGTCGGACCGCGTCGTCGACGAAGGCCGCGCACGATGCCACGGCGCGGTCGTGGATGAGCGGGCCGATGTCGACGCCGTCGTCGGTGCCCCGCCCGACGACGAGCGCCGAGACCCGCTCGGCGAGACGCCGGGTGAACTCGTCGGCGATCGACTCGTGCACGAGCAGCCGGTTGGCGGCCGTGCAGGCCTGCCCCGTGTTGCGGAACTTCGCGAGCATCGCGCCGTCGACCGCGGCGTCGAGGTCGGCGTCGGCCAGGACGATGAAGGGGGCGTTGCCGCCGAGCTCCATCGAGGTGCGCAGCACGTTCTCGGCGGCCTGGGCGAGCAGGACGCGGCCGACCGCGGTCGACCCGGTGAACGAGAGCTTCCGGAGGCGCGGGTCGGCCAGCAGCGGAGCGGTGACGCCCGTCGAGTCGGTCGTCGTCAGGACGGTCACCACGCCGTCGGGCAGACCCGCCTCGGCGAGCAGCTCGGCGAACCGGATCGTCGTCAGCGGGGTCAGCTCGGCGGGCTTGATCACGACCGTGCAGCCCGCGGCGAGCGCCGGGGCGATCTTGCGGGTCGCCATGGCGAGCGGGAAGTTCCACGGCGTGATGAGGTAGCTGGGGCCCACGGGGCGGTGGGTGACGATCATGGTGCCCGTGCCCTCCGGGTTGGGGCCGAAGCGCCCGTCGATGCGGGCGGCCTCCTCGGAGAACCAGCGGAGGAACTCGCCGCCGTAGGTCACCTCTCCCCGGGCCTCCGCGAGCGGCTTGCCCATCTCCTGCGACATCAGGAGGGCGAACTCGTCGCGGCGCTCCATGAGCAGGTCGAAGGCTCGGCGGAGGATCTCGCCGCGCGCTCGTGGAGGGGTCGCGGCCCAGGCGTCCGCGGCGGCGACGGCCCGGTCGAGGGCGCGGACGGCGTCGGCCGGAGTCTGGTCGGGCACCCGGGCGAGTTCGTCTCCCGTGGCGGGGTCGTGGACGGCGAAGGTCGCCGCGCCTCCTGCGGGGGCGCTCATCGGCTGACCGCCAGCGCCTCGGCGACGACGTCGAGGCCGTCCGCGAGCAGGTCGTCGCCGATGGTCAGGGGTGGGAGGAACCGGATCACGTTGCCGTGGGTGCCGCAGGTGAGCACGATGACGCCGTTGGCGTGGCAGTGCCCGGCGACGCGGCCGGTGAGCCCCGGGTCGGGTTCGCCGCTGAGGGGGTCGACGAGCTCGACGGCGATCATGGCGCCTCGGCCGCGGACGTCGCCGAGGCGCGGGTCGGAGGCCTGCAGCCGGTGCAGTCGGTCGAGCAGCAGCTCGCCGATGCGCTCGGCCCGCTCGACGAGGCCGTCGTTCTCGAACGAGTCGATGGCGGCGAGGGCGGCGGCGCAGGCGAGGGGGTTGCCGCCGTAGGTGCCGCCGAGGCCGCCGACGTGCGGGGCGTCCATCATCTCGGCGCGGCCGGTGACGGCCGACAGCGGGAGACCGCCCGCGATGCCCTTGGCGGTGACGACCAGGTCGGGGACGATCCCCTCGTGCTCGCTGGCGAACATCCGGCCCGTGCGGGCGAAGCCGGTCTGGACCTCGTCGGCGATGAAGACGACGTCGTTCGCTCGGCACCAGTCGACGAGGGCGGGGAGGAACCCCTCGGCGGGGACGATGAAGCCGCCCTCGCCCTGGATGGGCTCGATGACGACCGCGGCGAGCGAGCCGGCGCCGATCTGCTTCTCGATCTGCGAGATGGCCCGGGCCGCCGCCTCGGGGCCGCTCAGCCCGCCGTCGCGGTACGGGTACGACAGGGGCGCCCGGTAGATCTCGGGGGCGAAGGGGCCGAAGCCGGTCTTGTAGGGCATCGCCTTGGCGGTGAGCGCCATCGTGAGGTTGGTGCGGCCGTGGTAGGCGTGGTCGAAGGCGACGACGGCGGTCTTCCCGGTGTACGAGCGGGCGATCTTGATCGCGTTCTCGACGGCCTCGGCGCCGGTGTTGAACAGGGCGGTGCGCTTGTCGTGATCGCCGGGGGTGATGCGGTTCAGGGCCTCGCAGACCGCGACGTAGCCGTCGTACGCGGTGATCATGAAGCACGAGTGGGTGAAGCGCTGCACCTGCTCGACGACGGCGTCGACCACGGCGGGGGCGGAGTTGCCGACGCCGGTGACGGCGATGCCCGAGCCGAGGTCGATGAGGGTGTTGCCGTCGACGTCGGTGAGGACTCCCCCGCCGGCCGCCTCGGTGAAGACCGGGAGGCTGACGCCGACGCCGGCGGCCACGGCCTGCCGTTTGCGCTCCATGAGCTCGCGGCTGCGCGGGCCGGGGATCTCGGTGACGAGGCGCCGGCGCTGCTCGAGGCCGGGGCCGCCGCGCGGCGTGGTGACGGTGGTGGTGCTCATGCGGTGCTCCATTCGACTTGCGGCGACTCTAGGGAGGCGGGGCGCGCCTCCTGAACTGCCGATCCGTCGCAATTCGCCGTCCGAGCTGCCGGATCGGCACACCGGAGCGCTAACGTCGGGGCATGCGACCGACCGTGCGGGCCCTCGTCCGCGAGCAGGCCCTAGGCCTGCGACTGCTGGACCCGACCACCCGTCTCGACCTGCCCCTCTCGTGGGTGCACAGCTCGGACCTGCTCGACCCGTCGCCGTTCGTCGCCGAGTCGACGATGCTGCTGACCACCGGCACCCAGTTCGACGACGCCGCCGGGCCGCCCGACTACGACGCGTACGTCGAGCGCCTCGTCGTCGCGGGCGTGGTGGCCCTCGGCTTCGGCACCGAGGTGCGGCACCGCGGCACGCCCGTCGAGCTCGTCGTGGCCGCCTCGGCCCGTGGGGTGCCCGTCGTCGAGGTGCCGTACCGCACCCCGTTCATCGCCGTCGTCCGCTGGGCCGCCGACCTCATCGCCCAGGAGGCGCGGGCCAGGGATCTCTGGACGCTGCGGGCCCAGCGCGCCGTCTCGGTCGCGGCGATCGGCGAGGGCGGGCTCGAGGCGGTGCTGCGGGTGCTCGCCGAGCAGCTCTCGGGCGCGGTGCTGCTCTTCGGGTCGGACGGCGCTCGCCGGCACGCGGCGGCGCCCGACCGGAGCGGCCCCGCGCCGGAGGGGCCGCCCGCCGGAGCGATCGCGCCCGACGACCCGCGACGGGTCGACGACGAGGCCGTGCGCCTCCTGCGCCGGGGGGCGCGCGCGAGCAGCACGGTCGTGGGGCCCACCTCGGTGACGACGCTGCAGACGCTCGGCCGCCGCGACGAGCTGCGAGGCGTGCTCGCCGTCGTCACGGGCCGTGATCTCGACCTCGCGGCCCGGGCCGTCGTGACGAGCGTCGTGGCCCTCGCCGAGACCACCCTCGACCGCGACGCCGCCCGACTGCGCGGTCAGCGCGAGCTGTGGGCGCAGGTGTGGGCGCTGCTCGTGTCGGGACGCGTCGACGTCGCTCGGGCCATCACCCGCTCCGTGGGCGTCGGACTCGCGGACGGCCCCTCCGTCGTGGCCCTGATCGCGCCTCCCGAGCGCTCCGCCGCCCTCGCGATCGACGCCGTCGAGCGCGTCGCCGCCGGGCGCTCCGACGTCTTCGTCGCACCGCTCGGCGATCAGCTCGTCGTGCTGGCGACCCCCGGGGCCATCGACCTCGTCGCCCTGGCCGCGGCGCACGGCCTCCGGGTGGGCGTCTCGGACGTGGTCGGACACGACCGGCTGGCCGGGGCGCTCGGTCAGGCGCGACGGGCCCTCGCCCTCGCGCAGGCCGGGGCCGGCGCCCCCGGGGACGAGGAGGCGGTGGTCCCCTGGTCGCGCGTCGCCGCAGGCGGTCTCGTGGCCGCCCTCTGGACGGACGAGGCCGCGCGACTGGCGGACACGCGCCTGGCCCCCGTGCGCGCCCTCGACGACGGCGACGAGCTCCTCGCGTGCAGCCGGGTCTGGCTCGAGCACAACGGCGCCTGGGAGCCCGCCGCGCGGCAGCTCGGCCTGCACCGCCACAGCCTCCGCGCGAGGGTCGCGAAGGTCGAGCGCACGCTCGGCCTGTCGCTCGACGGATTCGCCGATCGGGCGGAACTCTGGGCGCTGCTGCAGGCGACCGGGTAGGAAAGTCTGATGAGCCTTGCATCGACACTCCTCCGCGTGACCATCGGCGGCCTCTTCGTGGGCCACGGCCTGCAGAAGCTGACGGGCGCCTTCGACGGCCCCGGGCTGGAGGGCACCGAGCAGATGATGGCCGGGACGGGCATGCACCCCGCCGCCCGCAACGCGCGTCTCGTCGCGATCTCCGAGACGGCCGGCGGAGCGGCTCTCGCGCTCGGCGCCGCGACTCCGCTCGCCGCGGCCAGCGTCGTCGCCACGATGGTCACGGCCGTCCGCAAGGTGCACGGCTCCAAGGGCCCCTGGAACACCTCCGGCGGCTTCGAGTACAACGCCGTGCTGATCGCCGCGGCCGCCGCCGTCGCCGCGGGCCCCGGCGGCCCCTCCGTCGACCAGGCCTTCGGCAGGAAGACCTGGGGCACGCCGGGTGCGCTGTTCGCCCTCGTCGCCGGGACGATCGGATCGTTCGTCGTGGTCGAGCTCGGCCGACGCGCCGCGCCCGACGCCTGACCCCGCCCCGCGCGACCGCCGAGGAGGCGCGGCGCGGCCCCCGACGGCGCCGCGGCTCTGTCGGTGGCGTCTGACAGCATGACGGCATGACCTCGACGAGCACCACGACCGACATCGACGCCGAAGCCCTCGAACTCCTCCGGGCGCTGACGGGTCGCGACGACGCGGTGTTCCACGACGGTCAGCTCGAGGCCATCAGGGCCCTCGTGGCCGACCGTCGCCGGGCCCTGGTCGTCCAGCGCACCGGATGGGGCAAGTCGGCGGTCTACTTCATCGCGACCCTGCTGCTGCGCCGTCGGGGCACGGGCCCGACGCTGCTCGTCTCTCCCCTGCTCGCGCTCATGCGCGATCAGGTCGCCGCCGCCGCGCGAGCCGGGGTCCGGGCCGTGGCGGTCAACTCCGCGAACGCGCACGAGTGGTCCGACGTGCAGCAGCAGCTCGTCGACGACGAGATCGACGTGCTGCTCGTCTCGCCCGAGCGACTCAACAACCCGCGCTTCCGCGACGAGCAGCTGCCGGTGCTCATCGCCCGCCTCGGCATGCTCGTCGTCGACGAGGCCCACTGCATCTCCGACTGGGGCCACGACTTCCGCCCCGACTACCGGCGACTCGCCGATCTCATCCGCACCCTGCCCGCGGGGGTGCCCGTCCTCGCGACGACCGCGACGGCCAACGCCCGCGTCGTCGCCGACGTCGCCGAGCAGCTCGCGGTGGGGCCGGGCGACGACGTCCTGACCATCCGCGGCTCGCTGGCCCGCGCCTCCCTCCGGCTCGGCGTGCTGCAGCTGCCGACGTCGCGCGACCGGCTCGGCTGGCTCCTCAGTCACCTGGCCGACCTTCCGGGCAGCGGCATCATCTACACGCTCACCATCTCGGCGGCCGACGACACCGCCCGCCTGCTGCGCGAGGCCGGCCACGACGTCCGCTCGTACTCGGGCCGCACCGACCCCGAAGAGCGCGAGCAGCTCGAGCAGCGACTGAAAGACGACGACCTCAAGGCGCTCGTCGCCACGAGCGCACTCGGCATGGGCTTCGACAAGCCCGATCTCGGCTTCGTCGTCCACCTCGGCGCCCCCTCGTCACCCGTCGCGTACTACCAGCAGATCGGCCGCGCCGGTCGCGCGACCGACAACGCCGACGTGCTCCTGCTGCCCGGCGGTGAGGACGCCGAGATCTGGCAGTACTTCGCCACCGCGTCGATGCCTTCCGAGGCGCGGGCCTCGGCCGTGCTCGCCGAGCTCGGCGACACCCCGCTGTCGACGCCGGCGCTCGAGGCGCGGGTCGACGTCAAGCGCACCCCGCTCGAGCTGATGCTCAAGGTGCTCGACGTCGACGGGGCCGTGCGGCGCGTGCAGGGCGGCTGGGTGAGCACGGGGCGACCCTGGGTCTACGACGCCGAGCGCTACGACCGCATCGCCACCGCTCGGGTGGCCGAGCAGCAGTCGATGCTCGACTACCAGCACGCCACCACCTGCCGCATGCAGATGCTCCAGGTCGACCTCGACGATCCCGACGCGAAGCCGTGCGGTCGGTGCGACGTCTGCGCCGGCGCCTGGTACCCCACCGGCATCGACGGCGCCGCCGCGTCGTCCGCCTCGACCTCGCTCGACCGCGTCGGGGTCGAGATCGACCCTCGCGCGCAGTGGCCGACCGGCGCCGATCGCGCCGGCGTGCCCGTCAAGGGGAAGATCGCCGACGGCGAGCGCCTCGAGCAGGGTCGCGCTCTCGCCCGCCTGACCGACCTCGGCTGGGGCACGACGCTCCGCGAGGTGTTCGCCGTGTCGGCACCCGACGCTCCCCTCTCGAAGAACCTGCTCGACGGGGTGGTCCGCGTGCTCCGCGACTGGCCCTGGGCCGAACGTCCCGTCGGCGTGGTCGCCCTGCCGTCGACGTCGAGGCCCCTGCTGGTCGGATCGCTCGCCGAGGCGATCAGCACGGTCGGGCGGCTCCCCCTGCTCGGAACGCTGACGGCGACCCGGCCCTCGACCGGTCGGGGCCAGGGCGGCAACAGCGTCTACCGCCTGGCCGACGTGTGGCAGTCGTTCGAGGTCGGACCCGAGCTCGCCGCGGCGCTCGCCACGGTCGAGGGGCCCGTGCTGCTCGTCGACGACCTCGTCGACAGCCGCTGGACGATCACCGTCGCCGGTCGTGAGCTGCGGCGGGCCGGCGCCTCGGCGGTGCTGCCGTTCGCCCTGGCCGTCGTCGGCTAGCCGCGACGCGCGACTCGCGACGCCCGACGCCCGGCTTCCAACACCCGGTTCCCGGCTCCCGGCGCCCCGATTCAGCGGCCGAAGCGCATGCCGTCGCGGGTGAGGCTGCTGAAGCGCATCGACAGCACGTCGCGCGGGTAGTTCTGGTGCATCCGCCACGGTGCCCGGACCCCCTGACGGGGCAGGAGGTGCCGACCCCGGGCGACGTAGCCGCTCGAGAGGTCGATGAGCGGCATCGTCCGCCCCTCCCGGGTCGGCGACGACGGCGCGGCCCACCGCCACCCCCGCCGGTCCATGTGCCGGAGCAGCCGCGAGAGGTACCGCCCGACGAGATCGATCTTCAGGGTCCACGAGGCGTTCGTGTACCCGATCGCGAACGCGAAGTTCGGCACGTCGGCCAGCATGAACCCCTTGTACGTCAGCTTCGTCGCCGGGTCGACCGGCGCCCCGTCGACCGACAGCCGCATGCCGCCGAACAGCAGCAGGTTGAGCCCCGTCGCCGTGACGACGACGTCGGCGGGCACGACCCGCGCCTCCTGCCCGTCCCGCCCCTCGACCCGCACGCCCTCCGGCACGAAGCGCTCGACGCCGTCGGTGACGATCGACGCCGTTCCGGCCCGCAGCGCCGCGAACAGGGCTCCGTCGGGGGTGATGCACAGGCGCTGATCCCAGGGGTCGTACGACGGTTGGAAGTGCCGGTCGACGTCGAACCCCTCGGGCAGCCGCCGTTCGACGCCCGATCGGAGGAACGCCTTCATGCGGGCGGGCGATCGCCGACTCGCCTGATAGCTGAGCAGGGCCATGCCGATGCTCCGCCACCGGGTCAGCGCGTCGTCGATCCCCACCGGGAGCAGCCGCCGCCAGAGACGGGGCCGACGACGGCGGGACGGCAGCGACAGCACGTACGTCGGCGAGCGCTGCAGCATCGTGACGTGCTCGGCCCGCTCGGCGAGGGCCGGGACGAGCGTGATCGCGGTCGCGCCCGAGCCGATGACGACGACGCGTCGTCCGGTCACGTCGAGGTCGTCGGGCCAGTGCTGAGGGTGGACCACCCGGCCGGTGAAGTCGTCCTGCCCGGTGAAGACGGGGGTGTAGCCCTCGTCGTAGCGGTAGTAGCCCGAGCACGCGACGAGGACGCCGCAGGTCACGGTGACCCGGCGGGGCGCGGCCGGGCCGGGACGGTCGGTGGCGTCGACGGTCGCCGCGCGGTCGTCGACGCGCGCATCCGCTTCCGCCCGGTCGGCGGCCTCGACGTCGACGGTGACCGTCCAGAGCGCCTCGGCGCTCGACCAGTCGGCCGACACCACCCGGTGCCCGTAGCGGACGACGTCGGCGACGCCCGACTCGTCGGCCGTGTCGCGCACGTAGTCGCGGATCGCCTCGCCCGGAGCGATCGAGCGGCGATCGCGCCAGGGCCGGTCGGCGTAGCCCAGGGTGAACATGTCGCTGTCGGAGCGGACGCCCGGGTAGCGGAAGAGGTCCCAGGTGCCGCCCATCGCGTGTCGCGCCTCGACGACGGCGAGGGTCCGCCCGGGGAAGTCGCGCAGCAGTCGCGCCGCCATGCCGACCCCCGACAGGCCCGCGCCGACCACGAGCACGTCGACGTGCTCGGGCAGCGGGTCGCCCGCCGCGGTCGCGCGGGCCCAGGAGGCGGGTGTCGAGGAGGCGCGGGTCGTCCCGGTCACGGCACCAGCACGATCCGGATCGGGTCGCCCTCCTTGCGCTCGAGCATCTCGACCGCCCGGGCCGCGTCGGCCAGGGGGACGGTGGCGCTGACGGATCGCGAGAAGTCGAGTCGGCCCTGACCGGCGAGCGCCACGAGCGTGGTCACGTCGGCGGGCTCCGAGCCGTAGTGTCCGAGCACCTGCTGCTGCAGATAGCTGAAGCGCGTGCCGTCGGCGACGGTGAGGGGCGCGTCGGTGAGGCCGACGAGCGTGAGTCGTCCGCGGTATCCGAGGCAGGCGATGGCCTGCTCGCGGACGGCGGGCACCCCGGCGAAGTCGAAGGCGCGGGCGAGCCCCGCACCGTGGGTGGCCCGGCCCAGCTGCTCGGCGAAGGTCGGGTCGGCCGGGTCGAGGGCGAGGTCGGCGCCGAAGGCGAGTGCTCGTTCGCGGGCCCGGGGCAGCGGGTCGACGGCGATGATCGGGGCCGCCCCGACGAGCGAGAGCAGCTGCACGGCGTGGGCGCCGAGACCGCCGACGCCCCAGACGCCGACGGCGGTGCCGGGGCGGGTGCCGGCCGTGGTGGTGATCGCCGCCCATGGCGTCGAGACGGCGTCGGGGATGAAGCAGGCCTGCTCGAACGGCAGGTCGGCCGGCAGGGGGACGACGGTGTCGGCTCGCGCGACGGCGTGCTCGGCCCACCCCCCGTCGTAGTCGACGCCGCGGGTGAGCACGCGGCCGTCGTCCTCCTGACCGGCCTGCAGCAGCACGCGGTCGCCGACCGCGAGGTGGGCGACCCCGTCGCCGACCTGGTCGATGGTGCCCGCGACCTCATGGCCGAGGGTGACGGTGTCGCCCGGCAGGTGCAGCGGGGTCAGCGACCCCTGGATGAGATGGACGTCCGACAGGCAGACTCCGGCGGCGGCCACAGCGATGCGGACCTCTCCCGGTCCGGCGTCGGGGGTGGGGACCTCGACGACCTCGAAGCGGCGGGTGGTGACGGTCAGACGTCCGGCGAGCATGGTGGATCCGTTCTGCGGGCGGCGCTCTCGCGATCGTCGGTGATCCGAGGGCCCGCACCGCGCCTCCGGGGCGACGGTACGCCCGGTCCCCTGGCCGTGCCCCACGCACGGCCAGGGGACGTCTCAGCGTCGGGCGTCGGCCTCGACGGCGGCGGCGGAGGGCGCCTCGCCCGCCGCAGCGGCGTCGGCGACCGCGGGCCGGGAGGCGCCGTGCCCGTCGGCGTTCATGGTCGCCTCGTCGAACGGCGCCCCGCCCGAGAGGACGGTCTCGACGCGGTCCTTGTCGATCTGCTTCGTCCAGGTGCCGACGAGCACGGTGGCGACGGCGTTGCCGGTGAAGTTCGTGAGCGCGCGGGCCTCGGACATGAACCGGTCGATGCCCACGATGACGCCGACGCCGTCGACGAGGTCGGGACGATGAGCCTGGAGCCCGCCGGCGAGGGTCGCGATGCCGGCGCCGGTGACCCCGGCGGCGCCCTTCGACGCGATCATCATGAACAGCAGCAGCGAGATCTGCTCGCCGACGCTGAGGGGCGTGCCCATCGCGTTGGCGATGAACAGCGACGCCATCGTCAGGTAGATCGCCGTGCCGTCGAGGTTGAACGAGTAGCCCGTGGGCACGGTGATGCCGACGACCGGCTTCGAGACGCCCAGGTGCTCCATCTTGGCGATGAGGCGGGGCAGCGCGACCTCGCTCGACGACGTCGAGACGATCAGCAGGTACTCGCGTCCGAGGTACTTCATCAGACGGAAGATGTTCACGCCGGTGACGAGCTTCAGGAGCGTGCCGAGCACGACCGCGACGAACAGGATGCAGGTGATGTAGAAGGCGATCATCAGGGTGCCGAGGGCGACGATGGCGGCGACGCCGGTCTCGCCCACCACGGCGGCGATGGCCCCGAAGGCGCCGATCGGCGCGACCCACATGATCATGGCGAGGATGCGGAAGACCAGCACCTGCAGATTGCGGACCCCCTCGAGGATCGTCGCGCCGCGCGAGCCCATCCGCTGCAGGGCGAATCCGACGAGCAGGGCGACGAACAGCGTCTGGAGGATCGACCCCGACGTCAGCGACGAGACGAGCGTCTCGGGGATGATCCCGAGCAGGAATCCGGCCGTGCCGCCGGCCTCCTCCGACGCGGGGGCCTCGTACCCGGTCGAGCCGACCATGAGCCCCTCGCCCGGGTGCACCAGGTTGCCGACGACGAGGCCGATCGCCAGGGCGAAGGTCGACATCGCGATGAAGTAGCCGAGCGCCAGCCCGCCGACCTTGCCGACGGTCGCCGCCTTGGCGATCGAGCCGACGCCGAGCACGATCGTGCAGAAGATGACGGGGGCGATCATCATCGAGATGAGCGACACGAAGGCCGTGCCGATCGGCTTGAGCTGCACGGCGACGTCGGGGGCCACGAGGCCGACGAGGATGCCGGCCGCGACGGCGACGATCACCGCGATGTAGAGCCAGTGCGACCGGTCGATGCGGCGCCTGGTGCGGACGCCGCCCGTCGTCGTCGTGTCACCGGCGGCGGGCGTGCTGCCGCCCTTGTGCGTCCTAGCCATGGGGACTTCCTCGTTCTCATGTCCGGCGACGTCGTCGTCGACGGTCTGCGGAGTGCGTCCGGCGAGCATCGCCTGCGGCGGCGCGACCGTCGAGGTTCTGGTCATACTGGTCATGCGCAGCGCAGCGAGGAGCGACCCGATGACCCGACGCCACCCCCGGTGGAGCATCGCCGCGCGCCTGTTCGCGCTGCAGGTGGTCGTGATCGTGCTGATCGCGGCCCTCGCCGCCGTCTGGACGATCCGCACCGCGCGCACCGACGCGGACTCCTCGGCGGCCCGCGCGTGCCTCGCCCTCGCCACCGGCGTCGCCGACAACCCGTTCGTGCGGGACGCCCTGACGACGACCGACCCGAGCGCGCTGCTGCAGCCCTACGCCCTCGACCTGATGCGCGACACCTCGACCGACTTCGTCACCATCATGACGACCGACCGCACCCGCCTCACCCACCCCGACCCGGCCGAGATCGGCCGCCCCTTCGTCGGCACGATCGACCCCGCGCTCGAGGGCCGGTCGTTCACCGAGACCTACACGGGGACGCTCGGCCCCTCGGTGCGCGCCGTCGTGCCGGTCCGCTCGGCGGACGGCGAGATCGTGGCCCTCGTCTCCGCGGGCGTGACCGTCTCGGCCATCGCCGACACGCTCGAGGAGCGTCTGGCCCTCGTGCTCGTCGCGGCCGCGACCACCGTGCTGCTCGGCGCCGTCGCCTCGTGGCTGCTCAGCCGCTACCTCCGGCGCGTCACCCGCGGCCGCGGCCCCGAGGAGCTGGGGCGCCTCTTCGACTACTACGAGGGGGTCCTGCACTCGGTGCGCGAGGGGCTCCTGCTCGTCGACGACCGCGGGCGCCTGACGCTCTACAACGACCAGGCCGCCGAACTCCTCGGGCTGCCGCCGGGCGGGGTCGACCGGCCGATGCCCCTCGACGGGCTGGAGCTGCCGGACTCCCTCGCGCGCCTCCTCGTGGAGGGTCGACGGGCGGACGACGAGGTGCACGTCACCGACGACCGCGTGCTGGTCGTCAACCAGCAGCCCACCGGAGCAGAGAGCCCGGGAGGCGCGGGTCGCCCGGGCCCCGACCGCACGCTCGGGACGGTCACCACCCTCCGCGACCGCACCGAGCTGACCCACCTCGCCGGCGAGGTGGAGAGCATGCGGACCCTCGCCGACGCCCTGCGGTCGCAGACCCACGAGTTCTCGAACCGGCTGCACACGATCGTGTCGCTGATCGAGCTCGGACGCACCGACGAGGCGATGGCCTTCGCCGCCACCGGGCTCGACGTCGACCAGCGTCTCGCGGACAGCCTGATCCACTCCGTCGAGGAGCCGGCCCTCGCCGCGCTGCTGCTCGGCAAGACGGCCCAGTCGCGGGAACGCGGCGTCGACCTCGTGATCGACGTCGACCCGGGGCTCGGCGGCCTCGAGGTCGAGCCGCGCGACCTCGTCACCGTGCTGGGCAACCTCCTCGACAACGCCCTCGACGCCGCGGAGGCCACCGTGCGGGTGACCGCCTGGCGGGACGCGGACGGCGTCGTCTTCGAGGTCGCCGACGACGGACCGGGGCTCGGCGACGTCGAGCAGGCCTTCCGCCGCGGCTTCAGCACCAAGGAGGCCGGAAGCACCGGTCGCGGGGTCGGCCTCGCCCTCGTCCGCCAGGCGGTGTCGCGCGCCGGCGGAGGCATCACGGTGACCACGGGCGACGACGGGACCGTCTTCTCGGTGCGCTTCGCCGGCGCGGTGGACGCGGCCCCGCAGCCCCGGGCGGACCTCGGCGGGGGGCGGCGATGACCCGCGCCTCCTCGGGTCCGCCTCCGTCCGACGACGGCTCCGGCGACGGTCCCGGCTCCCGCGACCGCTTCGGCGACGGGGCGCCCGGCGCCGACGTCGTGCGGGTGCTCGTGGTCGACGACGAACCGCTGACCGCCGAGGCGCACGCCGCCTACGTCGCCCGGGTCGACGGCTTCGCGCTGGCAGGCGTCGCGCACGACGGCCGGGCGGCGCTCGCCCGCCTCCGCGACGACCCGTCGATCGACCTCGTGCTGCTCGACATGAACCTGCCCGACACCCACGGGATCGCGCTCTGCCGCGCCCTGCGAACCGCGGGGTCGACCGTCGACGTGATCGCCGTGACGGCCGTCCGCGACGTGCAGGTCGTGCGGGCGGCCGTCTCGCTCGGCATCGTGCAGTACCTGATCAAGCCGTTCACGTACGCCGCCTTCGCCGACCGTCTCGGGGCGTACCGCACGTTCCGCGCGTCGCTGACCGTCGGCGACGGTCTCGTGACCCAGGGCGACGTCGACGCCGGGCTGGCGACCCTCCGGACGGCGACCCCGCCGACCCTCGGGAAGGGCCTCTCGCCCGCCACGCTCGATCGGGTCGTCGCGGTGGTGCGCGGTCGGCCCGACCCGTGGACGGCGGAGGCGCTGGCCGGGTCGGCGGGGGTCTCCCGCGTGACGGCGCGCCGCTACCTCGAGCACCTCGAGTCGGCGGGACTCGTGCGGCGGGAGCAGCTCTACGGCTCCCCCGGGCGGCCCGAGAGCACCTACCGGTGGCTCAGCGCACGGTGAACGAGTGCTCGTCCCAGCCCTCGGCGCCGTTCGGGGCGGGCGGCAGCTCGCGGTCGGACTGGGTGACGCCGTCGGCGCCGGTCGCGCGCACCCGCACGGTGTGATCACCCGAGGTGGCGTCCCACCGGTGCACCCACTGCACCCAGGTGTCGGCAGAGACGGACTCGGCCAGCTCGGCCGCGACCCAGTCGCCGTCGTCGATGCGCACCTCGACGCCCTGGACGCCCGTGTGGGGGTGCCAGGCCACCCCGGCGATCGGCACCCGACCCGGGTCGACCGTGGCGCCCGCCTTCGGGGTGTCGATGCGCGACTCGAGCTTCACCGGCCCGAGGGCGTCCCAGCCGCGGGGGGTCCAGTAGCCCTCGGTCACGGCGAAGCGGGTGACCTCGAGGTCGACGACCCACTTCGTGGCCGAGACGTAGCCGAACAGTCCGGGGACGACCATGCGGACCGGGAACCCGTGCTGCTGCGGCAGCGGCTCGCCGTTCATGCCCACGGCCAGCAGGGCGTCGGTGCCGTCGTCGACCAGCACGGAGAGCGGCGTGCCGGCGGTGAACCCGTCGCTGCTCGTCGACAGCACCATGTCGGCGCCGCTCTGCGGGCCGGCCCGTCGCAGCAGTTCGCGGATCGGGTACCCGAGCCAGAGGGCGGTGCCGATCAGGTCGCCGCCGACCTCGTTCGAGACGCAGCTGAGGGTCGCGTGGTGCTCTTCGAGGGGCAGGGCGAGCAGCTCGTCGAACGTGATGACGACCTCGCGGTCGACGAGACCGTGGATGCGCAGACTCCACTCGGCCGGGTCGATCGAGGGGACCTGCAGGGCGGTGTCGATGCGGTAGAAGTCGGCGTTCGGCGTCACGTACGGCGTGATGCCGTCGATGTCGAGGGAGGCGCCGGCGGGCACCGCGGGCGCGGCCTGGGCCGGGGCGGGCAGGGTCAGGGCGTCGCGGAGGGCCCCGACGTTCGCCCGCGTGGCGTTGACGATGCGGGTGCCCGTGCCGACGACCACCGACGCCGCGCCCACGGCGATCGCCATGATCAGGAAGCCCCGGCGCTCGAGACCCGGGGTGCGCAGCGGCGGGGCCGGCACGGCGGCCGAGGCCCGCTGCGGCTCGGTGGACGCGACCCAGCGACGCAGCCGGGCCTGCAGGGCGGTCAGGACGACCAGTGCCACGACGGTCCCGACGGCCGTCGGAGCCCCGTCGAGCGACGAGCTGTCGGCCCGCGTCAGCACGGCCACGAGGGCGACGACCCCGCCGATGCCGAAGACGACCTTGCCGCCGGGCGGCCTGCGCCATTCGAGGAGGCCGGCACCCGCCGTGATGACGACGAGCAGCACGCCCATCAGCACGAAGAGCGCGACCTTGTCGCCCGTGCCGAACACCGACACCATGAGGTTCTTGACCGCCGCGGGGGCGAGGTCGATGGCCGCCGAGCCGACGCCGAAGAGGGGGCTGCCGCCGGCGCCCGTCACCCAGGCGGCGGCCTCGGCGGACGCGAGGAACGCGGCCACCGCGACGACGCCCGTGAGGGCGGCCCAGGCCGAGGAGGCGCGGGTCGTCATCCCGTCGTCGACCGGGCGGGGCGGGGACTCCAGGCGTACGGACATGCGCCCAGGGTAGGCCGCGCCTCCCGGGAGCCCGCCCGGCCGGGCCCGTCAGTCGTCGTCGTCGCCGACGAGGCTCTCCATGAGCTCGCTGATCAGCGCGACCGACGACTCCGACCCGGGCGGGTCGCCGGCGTCGGCGTCGGCGTCGGGGGCGTCGACGACGAGCAGCGGGATGCCGGGGCCGAGCAGCAGCTGGGCCATCTCGGCGCGACCCTCGAGTCGGCAGGCGACGGGCACGCGGAACGTGCGGTCGTCGTCGGCGAACTCCATCGACGCGGCGAGCAGCACCTCGGCCAGCTCGTCGCTCACGGTCAGGCGGGATCCGGCGTAGTGCAGCGTCTTCATCCCCACACCTTAGGTGCCCGGGCGGAGCACACTCGGGTGATGACCCACGACGCCGTGCATCCTGTCGTCCCCATGCTCGCCAAGGCCGTCGCCGAGGTGCCCGAGCCCGACTCGGTGCCGGGCGGCCTGTCGTACGAGCCGAAGTGGGACGGCTTCCGCGGCATCGTCCACGCCCGGCGGCGCGAGGCGGGGGCCGGGGGCGACGACGACGCGTCGGCCCTCGAGATCGAGATCGGCAGCCGAGGGTCGAAGACCCTCACCCGGTACTTCCCCGAGCTCGTCGCGGCCCTCGCGGAGCTGCTGCCCGGGCCGTGCGTGCTCGACGGCGAGATCGTCGTGCGCTCGGGCGAGCCCGGGCGCGAACGGCTCGACTGGGAGGCGCTGGGCCAGCGGATCCACCCCGCCGCCTCGCGGATCGCCACGCTGTCCGTCGAGACCCCCGCGCAGTTCGTCGCCTTCGACCTGATCTCCCTCGGCGACCGGGACCTCGTCGACGCTCCCTTCGCCGAGCGTCGCGCCCTCCTCGTCGAGACCCTCGAGGGTCGGGGTGCGCCGCTGCACGTCAGCCGAGCCACCGACGACGTCGACCTGGCCCGCCGGTGGCTGGCCGAGTTCGAGGGCGCGGGGCTCGACGGCGTCGTCGCGAAACCCCTCGCCGCGCCGTACTCCCCCGGCAAGCGGACCATGCTGAAGATCAAGCACCATCGCACGGCCGACGTCGTCGTGCTCGGCTACCGCGTGCACAGGAGCGGCGCGGGCGTCGGCTCGCTGCTGCTCGGCCTCTACGACGACGACGGCGAGCTGAGGACCGTGGGAGGCGCGTCCGCCTTCTCGGACGCCCGTCGCCTCGAGCTCGTCGACGAGCTCGAACCGCTGGTCGCCCGGGGCGACGACGGCGACGTGCTGCACGCCGAGACCGAGCGCAGCCGCTTCTCGTCGGGCAAGGACGTCTCGTACGTTCCGCTCCGACCCGAACGGGTCGTCGAGGTGCGCTACGACCAGATGGAGGGGACGCGGTTCCGCCACACGGTGCAGTTCGCCCGGTGGCGACCGGATCGCGACGCGCGGTCGTGCGGCTTCGACCAGCTCGAGGTGCCCGCGGCGTACGACCTCGGCGAGGTGCTCGGGTAGTCGGCCCGCGCCTCCTCGGCTCCTCGTCCGCGCGTCAGTCGGTCGCCGCGGCGCGAGCCCGGCTCGGCTGCACGCGGGGCGGTTCGCCCGGCATCTTCGGGAAGTCCGGCGGGAACGGCAGCTCGCCGAGCCCCTCGGCCACGTCGCGCTCCCACCAGCCGAGCAGGACGTCGATGCGACCGGGGCTCTCGTGCATCGACGCCCAGGGGTCGCCCAGCCGCTGCAGACGGTCGGGCACCGTCAGGACCGTGTGCTCGCCCGGGTCGATCGAGGGCAGGTCGTCCCACGAGACCGGCAGCGACACGGAGGCGCGGGGCAGCGCCCGGGGCGACCAGGCACCCGCCATGGTGCGGTCGCGGTTCGCCTGGTTGTAGTCGACGAAGACGCGCTCGCCCCGCTGCTCCTTCCACCAGGCGGTCGTGATGCGGTCGGGGGCGCGACGCTCGAGCTCGCGGGCCGCCGCGATGACGGCGTGACGCACGTCCAGGAACTCGTGCTCGGGCTCGATGGGCGCGAACACGTGCACGCCGCGGTTGCCGCTCGTCTTGACGAAGGCGGTCAGGCCGGCCTCGTCGAGCACGGCGCGGAGGTCGAGCGCTGCGGCGACCGCGTCGGCGAAGGTCGTGCCCGGCTGCGGATCGAGGTCGATGCGCAGCTGATCGGGCAGATCGGGCTGCTCGGCGCGCGACGCCCACGGATGGAACACGAGCGTGTTCATCTGCGCCGCCCAGACCGCGGCGGCCGGCTCGTCGATCACGAGCTGCGGGTGCGTCCGACCGCTCGGATAGGTGACGTCGACGGCACGCACGTGGTCGGGGGTGCCGCGCGGCGGGTTCTTCGAGAAGTACTGCTCGCCGTCGACGTCACCGCCGAACCGCTGCAGCGAGATCGGGCGGTCGCCGTTCGCCGCCACGAAGGGTGCGCCGACCTCGACGAGGTAGCGGGCGAGATCGAGCTTGGTCACCCCGAGCTCGGGCCAGAGCACGCGAGAGGGGCTGCTCACGCGGACGTCGCGGTCGCCCACGCGGAGGGTCGTCGATTCGGAGGCCATGCGCGCGACGCTAGTCCGCGGCACGGGCGGCTGGCCGACCGCTCGCGCTAGCCTGTGCGCATGAGCAGCTCCCGCGAACCCAGAGGTCCCCGGATCGAGCGGGGAGACGCCGAGCTGACCCGCGCCTCCCTGGTGCTCGGTCTCCCGCCCGCCATGCTGCCCGCGCTCGTGCGCCGCGCCGTGCAGACCAGCCCGTCGTTCACCGTCACGAGCGTCGACGACGACGGCGCCGTCCTCTCGCGCCGATCGGCGACGGCCACCGGCGACGTCGCGTTCCGGCTGACCTTCACGCCCGTCGACGGCGGCACCCGCGTCGACGGCGAGCTGCGCCCCCCGTCGGGCACGATCGGCGCGTCGGTCAAGCGGCGCGACGACGATGCGACGGCGTTCTTCGAGGCGCTGGCCGCGGCCGCCGGCCCGTTCTGACCTGACGGGCGGCGCCGCCCGCGCACCCGAAACGCCCCACGGTGGTCGGAGAGCGCCCCTCCGCCACCTCGCGAAGGACCGCTTCCGACCACCGTGGGCGGGTTCCGGTGCGCGACCCTACGCGCCGGCCTCGTCGTCGCGATCGATGCTGATCGTCGGGATCGACGCCGTGATGACCGATCCGTCGGCGCGCATGAGACCCCGCAGGTCGTTGGTCGTCGGCACCTTGGTCGTGATGCGCGGCCCCTGGTCGGAGAGGGCGACCCGCGAGGGCGCCTCGGCGGTGACCGTGACGGCCTGGTCGCGCACCCACACCTCGACGGCGTCGCCGGTCTCGAGCGTGAAGACGATCTCGTGCTGCGCGAGGTCGACGCGCACGCGGCTGCCGCGGATCTGCACCCGGAAGGCGAGCTCCGTCCAGTCGCCGGGGAGGCGCGGGTCGAAGCTGAAGCGCCCGAGCCAGTCGCGCATGCCGCCGTACCCGTTGACCAGGGCGCTCCAGATGCCGCCGGTCGACGCCACGTGCACGCCGTCCGAGGTGTTGTTGTGCAGGTCGGCGAGGTCGACGAACAGCGACGACAGGAAGTACTGCTGCGACAGCTGGTGGTGCCCGACCTCGGCGGCGACGATCGACTGCACGACGCCCGACAGGGTCGAGTCGCCGGTCGTCAGCGCGTCGTAGTACTCGAAGTCGCGGAGCTTCTGCTCCGGGGTGAACTCGTCGCCCTGGAGGTAGAGGGCCAGCACGACGTCGGCCTGCTTCAGCACCTGGAAGCGGTAGATGACCAGGGGGTGGTAGTGCAGCAGGAGGGGTCGCTTGTTCGCCGGCGTGGCGTCGAGGTCCCAGAGCTCCTTGTCGAGGAACTGCGCGTCCTGGGGGTGGATGCCGCGGTGCTCGTCGTAGGGGATGTGCATCGCCTCGGCGGCGAGGCTCCAGCCGTCGACCTCGTGATCCTCGAGGGCGAGACGCGCCACCAGGCGGTCGTAGGCGGCCGGCGACTCCTCGGCGAGCCACGTGACCGTCCGGACGGCGGCACGGAGGTTCGCTCGGGCCATGACGTTCGTGTACAGGTTGTCGTCGACGACGGTCGTGTACTCGTCGGGGCCGGTGACGCCGTCGATGTGGAACCGCTGATCGCCGTTCGACCGCCAGAACCCGAGGTCGGCCCAGAGCCGGGCGGTCTCGACGAGGATGTCGACGGCTCCCCGCTCGAGGAAGTCCTGGTCGCCCGTGGCCTGCACGTACTGGCTGAGCGCATGCGAGATGTCGGCGTCGATGTGGTACTGGGCCGTGCCGGCCGCGTAGTAGGCCGACGACTCGAGCCCGTTGATGGTGCGCCACGGGAACAGGGCACCGCGCTGGTTCAGCTCGACGGCCCGGTCGCGCGCCGCGTCGAGCATGCCGAGGCGGAACCGCAGCGCGTTGCGGGCGACGTTCGGCGCCGTGTACGTCAGGAACGGGAGCACGTAGATCTCGGTGTCCCAGAAGTAGTGACCGCCGTAGCCCGATCCCGTGACGCCCTTCGCGGCGACGCCCTGGCCGTCGGTGCGGGCCGTCGCCTGGGCCAGCTGGAAGAGGTTCCAGCGGACGGCCTGCTGGATCTCGGGCTGGTCGGCGATCTGGACGTCGCTGCGGGCCCAGTAGTCGTCGAGCCAGGCGCGCTGCGCGGCGAAGACGTCGTCGATGGGCTTGTCGGCGATGCGGTCGAGGGTGCGGTCGCAGCGGTCGGCCAGCTCGCGCGGAGGGACGCCGCGCGACGTGTGGTAGGTGATCGTCTTGGTCAGCGTGACCTTCTTGCCGGCCTTCGCCCGCACGCGGTAGACGTGCTTGGCGATGTCGGCGTCGATCTGCGACGACTCGTCCCACTCGTTCTCGGTGTCGAGGTCGTGGTCCGCGCCGACGGCGATGGTCATGCCCGAGTTGGTCGTGCGGTAGCCGAGGATGGCCCGCGAGCCGCCGTTGCGGCGCAGCTCCGGCTGCAGCACGCGGTCGTCGAACGACTCGGCGCGGCGCGGGTCGAAGGCGTCGGCCGCCGCGCGCATGCCGGCGTGGTACTCGTCGCCCATGTCCTGACGGTTGAGGATCTGGCTCGAGATCAGCAGGGACGCGTCGGCGTCGAGCACCGTGACCTCGTACTCGATGACCGCGAGATGACGCTCCTCGAACGAGACCAGGCGGCGGCTCGTCACGAGGACGCGCTTGCCCGACGGGGTGCGCCATTCGATCTCGCGGCGGAGCACGCCGTCGCGGAAGTCGAGCCGGCGGCAGTGCCGCAGGATGTCGGCCTCGAAGAGCACGAACGGCTCGTCGTCGACGTAGAGCCGGATGACCTTGGCGTCGGGCACGTTGACGATGGTCTGACCGACCCGCGCGAATCCGAAGGCCTCCTCCGCGTGGCGGATGGGCCACGTCTCGTGGAACCCGTTGATGAACGTGCCGAACGAGTGCCCGCCGCGCCCCTCGTCCGGATTGCCGCGGAGACCGAGGTAGCCGTTGCCGACCGCGAAGACGGTCTCGGTGCGACCCTCGTCACCCTGGTGGTACTCGTCCTCGATCAGGGCCCACTCGTCGACGGGGAACCGGCGGCGGTCGAGGGGGTCCGACGTGATGTGGTTCACGGCTGGTCCTCTCGCGGGCTGGTGCTGATGTCGTGGTCGGTGTTCGGAGCGATCCGAGGAGGCGGTGGGTCCGTGGGTCCGTCGTCCCGCGTCCGCGACGAGCCGAGGCTCCCGACGACCTCCCCGAGGTCGTCGACGACGACGTCGGCCCCGAAGTCGATGAGGGTCTGGGCGCCGGTTCCGCGGTCGACGCCGAGCACCAGGCCGAAGGCCCCGCGTCGCCCGGCCTCCACGCCCGACTGGGCGTCCTCGACGACGACGCAGTCGGCGGCGGTGAGCCCGAGCCGACGGGCGCCCTCGAGGTACGTGTCGGGCGCCGGCTTGCCGCTGATGCCCTCGGCCGCGGCGACGACGCCGTCGACGATCACGTCGAAGCGGTCGCGCAGTCCCGCCGCCTCGAGCACGGGCACGGCGTTGCGCGAGCTCGACACGACGGCCACCCGGATCCCGAGCGCGATCGCCCGATCGAGGAACTCCACCGACCCCGGGTACGGGGCGACGCCGTTCTCGGCGAGCTCGGCCGCGAAGGCCGCGTTCTTCCGGTTGCCGAGACCGCGGACGGTCTCCGCGTCGGGCGCGTCGTCGTCGGACCCCTCGGGCAGCGTCACGCCTCGGGCGGCGAGCATCGCGCGCACCCCGTCGTAGCGCGGACGGCCGTCGACGTGCTCGAAGTAGTCGGCCTCGGTGTACGGCTCGAGTCCGCGGGGTTCGAAGTACTCGGTGAACAGGCGCGACCAGGCGCGCATGTGCACCTCGGCCGTCGGCGTCAGCACGCCGTCGAGGTCGAAGAGCAGGGCGTCGAGCGACCCGAGACGGGAGACGTCGCGCGGGCTCTCGGAAGAAGAGGAAACGGTCACAGGCCGATCACTTTCGAGGCGATGTCGAGTGGGGAGGTCGTCATCGGAGCGGCGGCGGTCCGGTGAGGCGCGCCGCTCCGCGGGGAGAGCGCGCCTCAGTCTGCCAGGTCCGGGGCGCCCGGCGGGACCGCGTGTCGGCGAGGGACCGATGGCGGCCAGGACGGGGCCGGCCGTCTCGGGCCCGCAGGCCGGGAGGCCCGCCGGGCGCGCCTCCTCGGGGCGGCGGTGTCAGGCGTCCGTGCTCTGCCGCACCCCTGCGGCCGGCAGCAGGACGCCGTCGATCAGCGAGACGAGGAACTCGCGGTCGACGGGCTTCCGCAGCACGAGCACGCGGTACGAGACCATCGACGGCGTGACGAGGGCCAGAGCCTCGATGTCGGTGGCCGGGTCGATCTCGCCGCGGTCGAGGGCGCGACGCATGAGCAGCCGGTTGGCCTGAGCGCGCGGCTGCACGATGGCGCTGTCGACGGCCTCGGCGAGCTCGGGCGTGGTGGAGAGCATCGTGACGACACCGGCCATCACCCGCATCTTCTTCTCGGCCTCCTCGATGCTCTGGGGCTTGATCATCGCGATCAGGTCGCCCCGCAGGCTGCCGGTGTCGGGCAGGTCGTCGAGGTCGACGGCACCCTGCTTCAGGCAGGCGACGGCGTCGACCACCAGCTCGCCCTTGGACGCCCAGCGCCGGTACAGGGTCGCCTTGCCGGCCTTCGCGCGGGCGGCGACCATCTCGATGGTCATGCCCTCGAAGCCGGTCTCGGCGAGCACGTCGATGGTGCAGCGGAGGATCTCCGGGTCGCGGCTGTGATCGCGCTTCCGCCCCGGACGTCCGGGAGTCGGTGCGTCGGTCATGGCCGCGACTCTACCCCGCCGAGTTACGAGACCGGACATATCCGAAACCGGCCCGACTCGTATATGCTCGCGCTCATGTCTCGGACCCCCTCCCTCGCGGACGACGCGACCCGCGCCTCCTCGTCCCGCCGCTGGTGGACGCTCACCACCGTCGCCCTGGCCCAGCTGATGGTCGTGCTCGACTCCACGGTCGTCAACATCGCCCTGCCCGCCGCGCAGAGCGACCTCGGATTCTCGGACGGCGACCGGCAGTGGATCATCACCGCGTACTCGCTCGCCTTCGGCAGCCTGCTGCTGCTCGGCGGGCGGGTCTCGGACCTGATCGGCCGCAAGCGCACCTTCATCATCGGTCTGATCGGCTTCGCCCTCGCCTCCGCCCTCGGCGGGGCCGCCGACAGCTTCGGTCTGCTCGTCTCCGCCCGCGCACTGCAGGGCGCGTTCGGCGCCCTGCTCGCCCCGACGGCCCTCGCCGTGCTGACGACCACCTTCACCGTGCCCAAGGAGCGCGCTCGCGCCTTCGGCGTGTTCGGCGCGATCGCGGGCGCCGGCGGAGCCATCGGCCTGCTGCTCGGCGGGTTCCTGACGCAGTACGCCTCGTGGCGCTGGAACCTCTACATCAACGTCGTCATCGCCGCCGTCGCCATCGCCGGTGCGGCCGTCTTCGTCTCGCACGTCACCCGCAGCGGGCCGCGACCGAAGCTCGACGTCCCCGGCACCGTCATGGTGTCCGCCGCCCTGTTCTCGCTCGTCTACGGCTTCTCGAACGCCGAGGACGAGGGCTGGGGCTCACCGCTGACCTGGGGGTTCCTCGTCGCCGCCGGGGTCCTGCTGAGCGCCTTCGTGCTCTGGCAGCGCCGTGCCGCGCACCCGCTGCTGCCCCTGTCGATCGTGCTCGACCGCAATCGCGGGGCCGCCTACAGCTCGGTCACCATCGCCGGAGCGGGCATGTTCGGCATCTTCCTCTTCGTGACCTACTACCTGCAGACCTCGCTCGGCTACACGCCGACCAGGACGGGGCTCGCGTTCCTGCCGATGATCGGCATGCTCGTGCTCGCGGCCCAGCTGTCGACGAACATCCTCGTGCCGCGCTTCGGGCCGAAGATCATGGTGCCGTTCGGCATGACCCTCGGCATGATCGGCATGCTGCTGCTCACGAGGCTCGACCTCGACAGCGGCTACGCCGGCCATGTGCTGCCCGCCCTGATGGTGCTCGGCTTCGGCATGGGCTCGATCATGCCCGCGTCGATCCAGACCGCGACCCTGGGCGTCGACCGCGAGCACGCGGGCGTCGCCTCGGCGATGGTCAACACGAGCCAGCAGGTCGGCGGCTCGATCGGGACGGCGCTGCTCAACACGCTGGCGGCCACGGCGACGGCTGACTACCTGGCCGATCACCTGCCGACCACGGGCGCCGTGGCCGCCGAGGCCGCGGTCACCGGCTACGCCGCGGCGTACTGGTGGGGTGCGGGCCTGTTCGCCGTCGGCGCCGTCATCGCCGCGCTGCTGTTCCGTCGCCGGGTGCCGCAGGGCCCGGACGAGGAGGCGCGGGGCGGGACCCCGACGGAGCCCGCCACCGCCGGGTCGACCGGCCCGGTCGGCGTCCCCGCCTGACCCGCACCCGGCGGCCTCGACGTCGGGGGCGGCTGACATCATGGACGCCATGATCGACGACGGGCCCGCGGGCGAGTTCTCCCCCCTCGCGCCGCTGATCGACGCCGTCGACGTCATCCGTCTCGTCGGGCCCCGCGCCTTCAACCGCGCCAAGGAGTACGCGGCCTCCGGTGCGGTCACCGAGACCTCCTGGCATGCGGCCGACGAACGCATCACCGGCACGGTCCAGGGCACCGAGGCCACTCCGTACCTCAGCGAGATCGTCGTGCGGGCGGGGCGCGGCGACTACAGCCGTCCGGTCCGCAGCACGTGCAGCTGCCCCATCGGCGGCGACTGCAAGCACGTCGCCGCCGTGCTGCTGCAGAGCAACACCGCGGCCCTGCTGCAGCGCCGTGGCACGACGGCCGGCGGGTTGCGGAACGCCGCGGCCACGGCCGCCCCGGGCGGCGGGGCGGGCCTGCCGTCGGCGAGCGCGGATCCGCTCGGGGGCGACGCGGGCGACTGGCGGTCCGTCGTGGGCTCCCTCGGGCGGCCGACCCGCGCCTCCTCGGCTCGGACGACCGGCATGGGTCTGCTCTTCGAGCTGCGCGACCGGGCGGGGGCATCGCGATCGGGGTCCCGTCGGCCGCAGGGCGGGCGGGTGGCCCGGCGGCTCGGCGTCCGACCGGTCACGCTCAGCGGCACGGGCAACTGGGTGCGCGGATCCCTCACCTGGTCGTCGCTGCCGTACCAGCTCAACCGCCTCGCGGTCGATCCGGATCAGCACGCGTGGTTCGGGCAGTTCTCGGCCCTCCACAGATCCGTCGTCGCGACGTACGTGCCGGGCGACTCCGAGTGGCTGCATCTCGACGACTTCGCCAGCCCCCTGCTGTGGCCGCTGCTCGCCGAGGCCCGGCGACTCGGCGTGGCCTTCGTGACGGGCAAGCGCGCCACCGACGTGACGATCGCCGACGGGGCGCGGGTGACCCTGGACGTGACGCGCGAAGACGACGGCTCGCTCCGACTCGTCGCGGGCGTCGCCGTCGACGGCGGCGAGGGGCCGGCCGCCGTCACGGGCGTCGTCGGCGACCACGGCGTCTGGACGGCCGAGACCTCTCCGGCGCTGCGCGTGACCCTGGCGCCGACGGCGAGCCCCCTCGGGGTCGACGAGCGACGACTGCTGACCGTCACCCCCGAGATCGTCGTCCCGGCCGACGAGACCGACGAGTTCCTCACCGACTTCTCGCCGGCCCTCCGCCGGTCGGTCGACGTCGTCAGCTCCGACGCGTCGGTCGAGCTGCCCGCGCTGATGCCGCCGGCGCTGCACGTCACGGTCGGCTTCGAGGCCTCGCACACGATCCGGCTCGGCTGGGGCTGGTCGATCGACGGGCGACGGCTCCCCCTCGACGGGCACGGCCCCGTGCCGGTGCTCGACGAGCTCGGAGGGCCGCCGCGCGACACCGTCCTCACCGGGCTCGCCGCCGCCGAGTTCGCCGCCGAGGTCCTGCCGGGGCTCGAGGCGCGCGACGACGTCGTCGTCGAGCTCGTCGGCGCCCGCCCGGACTACCGCCGGCTGACCGACGAGCCCCACCTCACCGTGACGACGATCGAGACCGACAAGCGCGACTGGTTCGATCTCGGCGTGCTCGTCACCGTCGAGGGGCGGACCGTGCCGCTCGTGCCGCTGCTGACGGCGATCGCCAAGCGACAGCGCAGGATGCTGCTCGTCGACGGGTCGTACCTGTCGCTCGGGTCGCCGGTGTTCGACGAGCTCAAGAGACTCCTCGACGAGGCGACCTCCCTCGACGAATGGGAGACCGGTCCCCGCATCAACCGCCATCAGGCGGGGCTCTGGGCCGAGATCGACGCCCTCGCCGACGAGACCGTCGAGGCGGAGCGGTGGCAGGCGGCCGTCGGCGGGCTGCTCGCCCTGGCCCGTCGCGACGACGGGGACGCCGGCGACGCCCTCGCGGATCCCCCGCCCGTGCCGCGCTCGATCGAGGCCACGCTGCGCCCCTACCAGCGTGAGGGCTTCGAGTGGCTCGCATTCCTCCACCGGCACGGCCTCGGCGGCGTCCTCGCCGACGACATGGGTCTCGGCAAGACGCTGCAGACGCTCACCCTCATGGCTCACGTCCGCGAGACCGAGGACCCCGCCGACCGGCTCCCGTTCCTCGTCGTCGCCCCGACCTCGGTGGTGTCGAACTGGGCGCTCGAGGCCGCCCGCTTCGCCCCGGGGCTCGTCGTGCACGCGGTCACCGAGACCGAGAGGAAGAGTCGCGGCAGGCTCGCCTCCGCGTTGGCCGGCGAGGCGGGCCCCCTGCCCGACGTGATCGTCACGTCGTACGCCCTCTTCCGACTCGACGCGGCCGTCTACCGGGCGCACGAGTGGGCCGTGCTCGTGCTCGACGAGGCGCAGTTCGTCAAGAACCGCGGGTCGCAGGCCCATCGAGCCGCGGTCGAGCTCGACGCGCGCGTCACGATCGCCATCACGGGCACGCCGCTCGAGAACAGCCTGATGGACCTCTGGTCCCTCTTCCGCATCGTGGCGCCGGGTCTCCTCGCGAGCGCGAGCACGTTCACCGAGAGCTACGTCAAGCCCATCGAGTCCGGGGCCGGGGCCGAGCACCTCGAACGGCTGCGGCGCCGCATCCGGCCGCTCCTCCTGCGGCGCACGAAGGAGCTCGTCGCGGCGGATCTGCCCGCGAAGCAGGAGCAGGTGCTGCGCGTCGACCTCGCGCCCGCCCACCGCGAGCTCTACGACGCGTTCCTCCAGCGCGAGCGACTCAAGCTGCTCGACCTCATCGACGACCTCGACCGCAACCGCTTCATCGTGTTCCGCTCGCTGACCCTGCTGCGGATGCTCTCGCTCGACGCCGCGCTGCTCGACGACGCCTACGCCGACATCCCGTCCGCGAAGCTCGATCAGCTGATCGACGAGCTCGACGACGTCGTCGCCGGCGGGCACCGGGCGCTGGTCTTCAGCCAGTTCACGTCGTTCCTCGGGCGGGTGGCCGCCCGGCTCGACGAACGCGGCATCGCGCACGAGTACCTCGACGGCTCGACCCGACGTCGAGCCGAGGTGATCCGCCGCTTCCGGACGGGCGACGCCCCGGCGTTCCTCATCAGCCTCAAGGCCGGTGGCTTCGGGCTGACCCTGACCGAGGCCGACTACGTGTTCATGCTCGACCCGTGGTGGAACCCCGCGGCCGAGGCGCAGGCCGTCGACCGGACGCACCGCATCGGCCAGACGAAGAACGTCATGGTCTACCGCATGATCGCGAACGGCACCATCGAGGAGAAGGTGCTCGCGCTGCAGCAGAAGAAGGCGCAGCTGTTCGACGCCGTCATGGACGACGACGCCGTCTTCAGCTCGGCGCTGACCGCCGACGACATCCGCGGTCTGCTCGACGACTGAGCCGCGCCCCGCGGCCGCCCACGAGGACCGCCGGTCGCCGGAAGACCCGCTGGGCGCCCGCGAGATCCGCTGGGCGCCCGCGAGCTCCGCTAGGCGCCCAGCGGGATCGTCGTCGAGAACGAGCGCGTGACGGGCGGCTCGACGAGCACCTCGGGCAGGCGGTTCGCGCCCTCGGGCGTCGCGCGCCAGGCGACGTACGCCTCGTGGTCGGCCGCCGTCGCCCACGTCTCGACGACGATCGCGCGCGAGGGGTCGTCGTCGTCCACGATGACCTCGAGCCCCTCGCAGCCGGGCCAGGCGCGGGTGGCGACCAGCGTCTCGCGGACGATGTCGCGGGCCAGGTCGAGCTTGTCGCCGTCGACGTGGATCTCGAGGTGGACGGTCGTGGTCATGGGGCCTCCTGTGGTCGGACACCCGACGTTACGCGTGCCGCGGCCTCGGGCGGCCGACCGGACCCGACCCGCGCCTCCTCGGGGCCGCTCTCGACAGGGGCACCGCGACGGGGGCAGGATGTCGCAGACATCCGTGCTCCATCGACGCACCCGGAGGTCACCATGACCGCGACGAGCAACACGAAACCGCCGACCACCGACACGGGCGAGACGCCCACCGAGCTGAAGCGGGCCATCGGCCCGAAGCTCCTGCTGCTGTTCATCATCGGCGACATCCTCGGCACGGGCGTCTACGCGCTGACCGGTCAGGTCGCCGCCGAGGTGGGCGGTGCGGCCTGGCTGCCGTTCCTCATCGCGTTCGCCGTCGCCCTGGTCACGGCCTTCTCGTATCTCGAGCTCGTGACGAAGTACCCGCAGACGGCCGGGGCGGCGCTGTACGTGCACAAGGCGTTCGGCATCCACTTCGTCACCTTCATCGTGTGCTTCGTCGTCATGTGCTCGGGCATCACGAGCGCCTCGACCGCGGCGCGCGCCTTCGCCGCGAACCTCGCGGCCGGCATCGGCGTCGAGCTGTCGAACGGCGCCGTGATGGCGATCGCGATGGGCTTCATGCTGCTGGTGATGGCCATCAACTTCCGCGGTGTGAGCGAGAGCGTCAAGGCCAACGTCGTGCTGACCCTCGTCGAGCTCTCCGGGCTGCTGATGGTGATCATGATCGGCTTCTGGTTCATCGCGGGCGGGAACGCGGACTGGGGTCGGGTCGTGCTGTTCGAGACGCCGGGCGACAAGTCGCTGCTGCTGAGCATCAGCACGGCCACGTCGCTGGCCTTCTTCGCCATGGTCGGATTCGAGGACAGCGTCAACATGGCGGAGGAGACCAAGGACCCGAGCCGGATCTTCCCCAAGGTCATGCTCACGGGTCTCGGCATCGCCGCCGTCATCTACGTGCTCGTCGCGATCTGCGCCGTCGCGGTCGTGCCGATCGGCGAACTGGCCGACAACGAGACGCCCCTCGTGACGGTCGTCAACACGGCGGCGCCGGACTTCCCGATCGGGCAGCTGCTGCCCTTCATCTCCATGTTCGCCGTGGCCAACAGCGCGCTCATCAACATGATGATGGCGAGCCGTCTGCTCTACGGCATGAGCCGGCAGGGAGTCCTGCCCGGGTTCCTGTCGAAGGTGCACGCGAAGCGTCAGACCCCCTGGGCCTCGATCCTGTTCACCACGGCCCTCTCGCTCGCCCTGATCGGCTACGTGTCGCTCTCACCCGAATCGCCCATCGTCGCCGTGCTCGGCGGCACCACCTCGCTGCTGCTCCTCGCGGTCTTCGCCGTCGTCAACGTCACGGTGCTCGTGCTGCGGCGTGACCGGGTGACCCAGAAGCACTTCCGGGCCGGCACCGTCCTGCCCGTGATCGGGGTCGCGGCCTGCCTGTGGCTCGTGCTGCCGGTCTCGTCGGGGCGCGGCGCCGAGCAGTACGAGATCGCCGGCGGTCTGCTCGTCATCGGCATCGTGCTGTGGGCGGCGACGTTCGTGTCGCGCCGCGGGAAGCCGGTGCCGAGCGAGGCGATCGCCGACGCCGAGCACGCCGACCCCCGCCCCTGACCGCCGGGTCAGACCAGCCGTTTCTCGTCCGGTCGCAGCACGCGCAGCCAGCGATGACCGTAGCCCTCGAGCTCGACGCGGTGCCGTCCCGCGGCGGAGGCCTCGTCGGGGGTGGTGCGCTCGCCGAGCAGATCGGTCAACCGCACGCCGTCGCCGAGGTCGAGCCCCAGCGGTGCCAGGTCGAGGTCGACCGAGCGGCCGTCGGGTGCGAAGTTGTGCACGGCGACGAGGGTGCCCGTGCTGCTCGACACGGCGTGGGCGAGCACGCAGTCGTGCCCGGACTCGAGCAGCGTCAGCTCGCCCCAGCCGATCTCGGGCGACGCGCGGTAGTGCCGCGCGAGCCCCTGCACGAAACGCAGCAGCGAGTCGGTCTCGTGTCGCTGCCGCGAGACGTTGACGTGCTCCGGTGCCCAGCCCTCGACGGCGAGCGGCGCGGTGAGGTCGTCGGCGGGGGCCCGCGAGAAGCCTCCCCCGGCCTCGTCGGTCCACTGCATCGGCGTCCGGACGGCGCCCCGCCCGCGGACGGCGGGGTTCTCGCCCATGCCGATCTCCTCGCCGTAGAAGAGCACGGGGGCTCCCGGCGTCGAGAACATCAGGCTGTAGACCATGCGGATGCGCCGGGGGTCGCCGTCGAGCATCGGCGGGAGGCGCCGCACGATGCCCCGCCCGTGGATCCGCTGCGACTCGAGCGGAGCGAACGCCTCGAACACCTCGTCTCGCTCGTCGTCGCTCAGCTGGTCGAGCGTCAGCTCGTCGTGGTTGCGCACGAAGTTGCCCCACTGATTGCCGCGGGCGAGCGCGGGCCGCGCAGCGAGCGCCGCCCGCAGCGGGCCGGCGTCCTGGCGGGCGAGAGAGAGGTAGAGCGCCTGGTTGGCGACGAAGTCGAACTGCATGGTCAGCTCGTCGCCGTCGTCGGCGCCGAAGAACGGGACCATCTCGTCGTAGGGCAGGTTGACCTCGCCGAGCATCATGCCGCCGCCGCTCCGTCGCGAGACGTAGCCGCGCAGCGCCTGGAGGAACTCGTGCTCGGCCCCGTCGTCGGTGGCGATGAGGTGCGGCACCGCGTCGACGCGGAACCCGTCGATGCCGAGTTGCAGCCAGAAGCCGATGACCTTCGCGATCTCGTCGCGGACGGCCTGCCGGTCGGTCGCCAGGTCGGGCTGGTGCGAGTAGAACGAGTGCCGGTAGTACTGGCCGGCCTCGTCGTCGTACGACCAGACGCCGTCCTCGACGTCGGGGAACATGTTCGCCGGCTGGTCGGCCGGCACGTCGTCCCGCCACTGGTAGAACTCGCGGAACCGGCTGTCGGGGCTCGAGCGCGCGGCGCGGAACCAGGGATGCTGGTCGCTCGTGTGGTTGACCACGAGGTCGACGATCACGCGCATCCCGCGGTCCCTGGCCGTCCGCACGACCTCGACGAAGTCGCCCAGGTGCCCGTAGCGGGGGTCGACGCCGTAGTAGTCCGAGATGTCGTAGCCGTTGTCGCGCTGCGGCGACGGGTAGAACGGGGCGAGCCAGAGGCAGGTGACGCCGAGCTCGGCGAGGTGGTCGAGGCGGTGGGCGAGCCCCTCGAGGTCGCCGACGCCGTCGTCGTTCCAGTCGAGGTAGGTCTCGACGTCGAGGTTGTAGAAGACGGCCGTCTTCCACCAGAGGTCGCTCGTGTCGGTGACTCTCATCGGGCGATGGCGCCGCGCCGGGCGCGAGCGGTGCGGGCGCGGGAGGCGCGGGTCGGGCGGGTCATGTCGGCTCCGTCTCGGGTGGGTCGCTTCCGCCGACCGTACCGACGCCGCGCCTCCTCGGCCCTGTCGAGTCGCTGTGAGGACACGCCGGGTCGCCATGAGGACGCGGCGGCCCGACCCGCCGGGGGTGACGGGCCGTCGTCACGGCCCCGGGCGGGTCGTCGCCGCGCCTACGGGATCAGGCGGGCGGCGCGGTAGCGCTCGAACAGGTCGGCGAAGGCCTGCTCCGTGCGGCGGTAGCGGGTGAAGCCGGCGTCACGCGCCTTGCCCATGTCCGCGACGACCTCGATGTCGCGGCCGAGGTCGGCGTCGGTGTGCCACCACGATGCGACGCGGGCGAGCTCGGGCTCGACCAGGTCGTGCTCGGCGACGAGCTCGCGCCACTCGCCCTCGAGACCGGCCATCTGCTGCTCGAGGGGGCGCGGCTCCCCCTCGAAGCCCTCGACGAGAGCCGGGTCGATGCCGAGGTGCGCGGCGAGGCGGGGCCACATCCAGCGCCAGCGGAAGACGTCGCCGTTCACGATGTTGAACGCCTCGTCGGCGCCGCCCGGTTCGGTGGCGGCCCAGATCATCTGCTCGGCGAGCACGCCGGCGTCGGTCATGTCGACGAGCGAGTTCCACTGGGTCTCGCTGCCGGGGAACGTGAACGGCCGGCCGAGGCGCTTCGTGAGAGCCGCCTGCACGGCGATCGTCAGCCCCATGTTCATGGCGTTGCCGACGGCGAATCCGATCACCGTGTGCGAGCGGTGCACCGACCAGGTGAAGCCCTGACGCTCGGCGGCGGCGAAGAGCTCGTCCTCCTGCGCGTAGTAGAAGTTCGGGTATTCCAGGCGCTGCTCGTCCTCGTGGAACGGCGTGTCGGGCATGACGCCCTGGCCGTACGCCTCGAACGGGCCGAGGTAGTGCTTCAGCCCGGTGACGAGCGACACGTGCCGGACGGGCGCGTGATCGAGGGCGGCGAGCAGATCGCGGACCATCCCCCCGTTGACCTCGATGTTCTCGGCCTCGGTGTCGCGCTTCTGCCACGCCGCGAAGAACACGTGCGTCGGCTTCGCGTCGGCCAGCGCCTCGCTCAGGCTCTCGGCGCTGAGGAGGTCGGCGGCGATGCCCGTCACCCCGGGAGCCGAGGAGGCGCGGCGCGACAGCGCGAGGACGTCCCACCCGTCGCGGGTCAGCTGCTCGACGAGGGCCGTGCCGGTGATGCCGCTCGCGCCCACGACGAGCGCCGTGCCCGGGCGGGCGGCGGAGCTCGCGTCGCGGCCGGTCGTGTCGGGCGCCGGCGCCCCCTCGGGTGCGCCGGTCTCGGGGTCGACGATGTCGGGCTGCGCCAGGTCGGTCTGCTCGAGGTCGGTCGGGACGACGTCGGTCTGCGGCACGTCGGTCGGGGCGACGTCGGTCTGGGCGACGTCGGTCTGCGTGCGGTCGTTCTGCGGGCGGTCGGTCTGCGGGCGGTCGGTCTGCGGGGTGCGGTCGTCGCTCATCCCTCCGACAAGTCGCGTCGGCCGTCGGGTATTCCGCGCCCGGCGACGGCTGTCGCGCTCGGACGCTCCTGCGACCCCGTCTGTGAGCCCCTCGGCCGCCCCTCGCGTACGGTCGAGCGATGGATCAGTTCAGGGACGACGACCCCGCCGACGGCACCGACGACACGACGGGTCGTGACGCGTCGGCCCCGGCGACGCCCGAGGAGGAGGCTGCGGCTCTGGCCCTCGCGATCGTGTCTCAGGCCTCCG
>Ga0265798_10000899_pt1 | contig 47438 bp, 44 predicted proteins | sample P3T30metagenome_FD_192430 | JGI IMG/M metagenome (GOLD analysis project Ga0265798, IMG submission 192430) | Plant litter microbial communities from East Loma Ridge, Irvine, California - P3 T30 | ecosystem: Environmental > Terrestrial > Plant litter > Unclassified | place: USA: California...
TGCGGCCCTGGTGCTGAGCGTGCTGGCGGTGACCTGGTTCCACGACAGCCTGCCGGTGGTCGACGTGGCCGGCGACTTCAGCCGCATCACGCGCACCGGCTACGCGCCGCTGATCCAGGTGATCATCCTGCTGGCCCTGCTCATGCTGTGGCGGGCGACCCGCTTCGCGACGCCGATGAGCGCCTGGCTGGGCGTGGCGATCGTGGCGCTGGCCTTCGACAACGCCATCACCATGGCCGGCGGCGCGCGCCTGACGGTCGGCTGGTATATCGGCCGCATCAATGCCCTGGTATCGGCGCTGGTCATGCTGGTGCTGTACCTGAAGGAGGTCAACCGGGTCTACCTGGGCGCCGCCGCGATGGCAAGCGAACTGGCCGGCGCGAACGCGCGCCTGGCGAGCAAGCATTCGCGCATGCTCAGCCTGTTCGAACAGGGGCCGGCGTTCATGGCGGTGCTGGCGGGGCCCGAGCACCATGTGCAGATCGCCAACGCTGCCTTCAGGCGCCTGGCGGGCCAGCGCGAGATCGTCGGCATGCCCTTGGCCCAGGCCATGCCGGAACTTAGGGAGCAGGGCTATCTCGAGCTGATCGACGGCGTGCGCCGGGACAGCCGCTCGCACATCGGCAACGGCATGCGCTTGTCGCTCTGGCGCGGCGGGGAAGCCGGTTACGAGGAGCGTTATGTCGATGTCCTGTTCCAGCCGGACTCCACATTGGAAGGCGGGATCGGCGGCATCTTCATCCAGGGCAACGACATCACCGAGCAACGCCATGCGCGCCTCGAGGTCGAGCGCCAGCAGCAGCATCTGGAAAGCCTGGTGCGTGAGCGCACCCGCAAGCTCGAAGATGCGCAGGCCGCCTTGATGCATGCTCAGAAGCTGGAGGCGATCGGCAAGCTGACCGGCGGCGTGGCCCACGATTTCAATAACGTGCTGCACATCATCAACGGCAATATTGACCTGATCAAGATGCTGTCCCCGGGCAACGACAAGCTGCACCTGCGCTGCCAGTCGGCACAGACCGCGATCCGGCGCGGCGCCAAGCTGTCCGCGCAGTTGCTGGCATTCGCCCGCAAGCAGCCACTGCAACCCGACACCGTGAGCCTGCCGGACGTGTTCGCGGCCATCGACCTGCTGCTCAAGCGCGCGGTGGGCGAGAAAATCGAGGTGGCGTTCGTCGTTGCGCCAGGTGTGTCGAACGTGCTGGTCGATCCCCAGCAACTGGAAAACGCCATCCTCAACCTGGTGCTGAACGCCAGCGACGCGATGCCGTCGGGCGGCACGCTGACGATCCGCGTCGACAATGTGCGCAGGGACAATGCCGAATACGTGCAACTGGCGCTGGCAGATACCGGCCACGGCATGTCGGACGAGGTCAGGGCACGTGCCTTCGAACCCTTCTTCTCGACCAAGGGCGTCGGCAAGGGAACCGGCCTGGGCTTGAGCATGGTGTACGGCTTCGTCACCCAGAGCGGCGGCCACATCGACATCGACAGCACGGTGGGCGCAGGCACCACGGTCACCATCCTGCTGCCGCGCGCCGACGGCGCGGTCACGGAGAAGAAGGCGGCGCCGGTCCAGGCCGCCATCGGCGGCTCGGAAACCGTGCTGGCGGTCGACGACGAACGCGACATCCTCGACAACGTCGCCGCCATGCTGCGCGACCTCGGCTACCGGGTCCTGACCGCCGACAGCGCCGATGCCGCCGTGGCGCTGCTCGACACCCAGGAACGCATCGACCTCTTGTTCACCGACGTGATCATGCCGGGCGTGGTGAGCGCGACCGAGCTGGCGGAGCGGGCGACCGTTGCCCACCCCGGCCTGCGCGTGCTGTTCACCTCCGGCTATACCGAAAACGCGGTCATCCATAACGGCCGGCTGGACGAGGGCGTCAACCTGCTCAGCAAGCCCTATGGCCGTACGGAACTGGCGAGCGCGGTGCGCGCCGTGCTGGCGGCGCCTGCAAGGGCGGTTGGGGTTGAAGTTGCCTGAGATGCCGGTGCTCGATTCCGGCCCATCACGTGCTCAGATCGGTTTCGTCCCAGTCGACGCCGGGCGCCAGTGACCATGTGAGCGAATGGCGGCGCTCGTGCACTGCGCCGCCGTGCGCGACCGGATCGAAGCCCGCGGGCACACTCGGGTGGCCGGTTTGTGCGCCGCGCACGGCGTTATGGGCACAATAAAACTTGTACTCCATGTAGACGACTTCGGATGCCGGGCGCAGTGCTGCCCTGGCCGCGAAGTCGGCCGCATCGTCATTGCAGCCATGCAGGAACTCGAACAGCATGGCGTGGATGACCGCATCGGGGATCTGGCCTGCGTCCAGTGCGGGCGCCTCCTCGAAGCCCAGGATCCATGCCAGCGCCCACATGTTTTCCAGCTTCCACCCGACCGTCTCGGCATGCCGGTCCCGCGCCTCATCGCGCGGCAGGTCGATCAGCGCGCGTTCGCTTTCCGTCATCGATGCACGCAGCTCGTTTCGCGCGATATAGGCCTGCAGAAGCGCCGACACGAAGATATGGTCGGGCGCCGCAGACCAGGCGAATACGGCCTGCAATGCCATCAGCCGGGTGCATAGGGAGTAGGCGCTGCGCACACCGGCGTGCAGGTCGGGCGGGGGCAGGGAATTCGCCGGTTGAAAGCCGAGCGCCCCGAGTTCGCTGAACACGCGCTGCTTCAGGGCGAGCGCCTCATTGTCGGGCAGACCGGCGCCTGGCGTAATAGGCGCGGCGAGCGTGATGGGCGTATATGTCGGCCACTTCGCGCCTGCTTCCATCGTCGGGCCGCCGATGCCATACAGGACCTTGCCCTGCGCGTCACGCAGGGACGACGGTGTGAACCACACCGCGTCGAGCGCTTCTGCGATTGCCGACAGCACGGCGTATCGTTCGTCGCCAGCGTTGGCGTCGGGATCGCAGATCGTGCCGAGCGCGAAACCGAACCGTTCGGTCAATGCCAGCACCCTGGCCTGTTCCGGCGCACCCGGGAAGCGCGAGAAATAAGCGCGCATGCCCTGCATCTGCGCCTGCCATCCCGGGCCGGTGTAATAAGCAGGATCGTGGGTGATCTTCAGCTGTTTCTTCTTCATCCATCCGGTCGTGATGACGACCTCACTCCATGCATCCTCGGTCCCAAGCAACTTGAACTTCGCGCGCATTTTCCTCAACACGTCGATGACGACACGCGGATTGGGGCACTGGGCAAAAAGAGTGACGGGCTCGGTTGCCATGGCTGAATCGATCCTTGTTTGACGGCGGTGAGTGGTAGCTGAACGATCAGCTACCACTCACCGGTTACAGGTGGAAGAATTTTCGTTTCGAGGAACTCGAAGTATTTTGGATCTTCAACGGCAAAAATATCCTTGCCCGCACCCATATACGCACGGGTTAATTCGTCCGCTGCCCGATCTTCCATACCCAGCTCGAGCTGGCACTGTCCCAGCCTGAGATGCAGGAATGGGTTGCCAAGTCCGCCGGGCGACACCATCGCGTATTCCAGCGCCTTGCGCGCTTCGACGAAATCGCCCAGGAAAAAACAACTGTCAGCGATCGCTGCCAGCACCCAGGTGGCAGCCTCCCACGCGTTCTTTGGTTCCGGAATCAGCTGCCAGGCCTTGGCATACTCCAGCAAGGCCACCTTCCAACGCTGCGCTTCGGCGAGCTTGTCGCCAGCAGCGCAGTGGCGTGTGATGGCCGCATGCGTCGTGTCGTCCAGCTCTAGCGATGAATCGTTCATGGTTCGACACCCTCATGCAATCGGAAGCGATGATCGGGCGGATGTCCAATGTGCAGGTGGACGAACGCGTTGTTGTCACTGGCTTTCATACGAAGCCGTTAGCGAGCTGTGGAAGGGATCATGCCGATCGTCCCAAGCCATGTTTCGACCAATGCCGGCCATTTCGTGATGGGGAAGCCATTGGGACGGAGTCCGAATGCATGTCCGCCCTGGGCGAACAGGTGCATCTCGATCGGGACATTTTCCTTCCTCAGGGCTGCATGATAAAGAAGGGAAAACTCCACCGGATCGATCGGATCGTCCTGCGCATGGAGCAGGAAGGTCGGCGGGGTTTGTGGCGTTACCCGGATGGTCGGGTTCAGTTTTGACAGGTCCGCTTTATAGTTGACCGACATATGTCCGGGATAGAGCGCGACAGCGAAATCTGGACGGCAGCTTTCCTCGTCGGCTTGATCTGCGCGCGCATAAATGCGCTTGGGATGCGTGCTGATGGCCGCCACCAGGTGCCCGCCGGCGGAAAACCCGAGAACGCCGATCTTGTTCGGATCGACCTTCCACTTGCCGGCATGATGGCGAACCAGCCCGACGGTTCGCTGTGCGTCCTGCAGCGCGGTGTGCACCTTGGGAATGACACGCATATTGCGTTCGCTGTCCCAGTGCGGACCCGACCCAGGCACGCGGTATTTCAACAGCACGCAGGTCACGCCGATCGACGTCAGCCAGTCGCACACTTCCGTGCCCTCGAGATCGATGGCCAGTACGCGATAGCCGCCACCGGGGAACACGACGACCGCAGCGCCGGTATTGTTCCCCTTCGGCGAGTAAATCGTCATCGTGGGACGGGTGACGTTCTCGACTTCCAGCCAGGGCTGTCCCGCGACCAGCCGGTCGGTTCGCAGTGTGACCTTGCCTTCCTGCCCGGTAGCAGGCTTGGCATCAGGGACCGCCCCGGGCCAGATCGGCAATTCCTGATGGCCGTCCGCCGGCCGCCATTCGGCGCCGTGCAGGTTGACGCAGGCGGCTGCCGCGAATATCGCGAGACAGTATTTCAAGCTCTTAGCGTCCCGCCTGCGCGCCGCCCCGGTCAGCCTGGGAGATCACGTCTCTCACCGCCGCGATGACCAGTTCCGGCTCTTCCATCTGGATGCTGTGGCCACTCTTCGCCGTCACCACCTGCGAGCCCTTGCTGAACTGCCGCAGGAAATCCGCATGCAGCGACTGCTTGATCGCCACCGCATCCGCCGTCTCGAGGAAGAACATCGGCTTTTCCGCCTGCTGCACCGAGGTCAGGACCACGGTCGGCACGTCCGGCAGCTTGCCGGCATAGGGGGGAGCGGCGCCGTCGAGCACCGGCTGCAGCAGCTTGAGCTCCGGCTGGAATTTTGGCGGGACGAACTTGGCGAACTGTTCGTCATCAAGCGCCGCACGCGTGGCGTCGAGCTTGCGCAGCGCCGCGTTGAAACGCTCGTCGCTCGGGTCGACCAGCACCATGCCCGCGACCTGCTCCGGGTGGCGTGCGGCATACGCGCGCATCAGGAGACCACCATAGGAATGACCGACCAGGATGAACGGCGGCGCCAGCTTCTGCGCGGCAATCAGCTGTTCGAGTTCGTTCGTGTTCTGCGCGATGGTGCGCGGTTCCGGCCGGGCTTCCGACGAGCCGTGTCCTGCGCGCGAGTAGGTCACCACGCGCGCATCCCTGGCCAGCTCCGGCGCTACCTTGCGCCACGCGCCCATGCCGGTGCCGAAGCCGGATTCGAAGATGACGGTGTAGCGGCCGGCGCCGGCGACCGCGGTTTGCACGGCATAGGGCTTGGCGCCGACGGCGATCTGGTCGGCGGCGAGGGCAGGGGACTGGGCGGCCGCGTCGGCGCAGGCGAACAGGAATACAAGCACGAGGGCGGGAACGGCGAGCTTCATGGGATCTTCCGGAATAAGGACCCGAAGAGCATAGACGAATCGGGCAGCGCAAAATGCGCGAAAACTCACTGCCCCTTGTAGCGAATCGCGTCGATGACAAGGGCCAGCGCGCGCGAGGAATGGCGGCGGCTCGGGTAGTAGGCGTGCAGGCCGGGGAAGGGCGGGCACCAGTCCGGCATCACGCTCACCAGGCGCCCGGCGCGGATGTGGTGGCCGACCAGGTCTTCAGTCAGGAAGGCCAGGCCGCAGCCGCTCAGGGCCGCGTTCACCATCGGGTAGACGGTATTGAAGATCAGTTGTCCGCGCGGGCGGAATTCGATCGCGCGGCCCTCCTGGGCCAGCTCCCATGCGTACACGCCGCCGCTGGTGGCCAGGCGCAGGCCGATGCAGTTGTGCTTCATGAGGTCCTGGATCGAGCCGGGCATCGGGCGATGGGCGAAGTAGGCGGGGGCGCCGACGATCATGGTGCCCATGTCGGGCGTGAGGCGCACCGCCACCATGTCCTTCTCGACCTGGTCGCCGAAGCGCACGCCGATGTCGTAGCGCTCGGCCGCGATGTCGACCATGCGGTAGTCGGAACTCATCTCGAGGTGCAGGTCCGGGTACTGCGGCATGATCGGCGCCAGGCGCGGCCACAGGACGTTGTCGATCACGTTGTCGACCGCGGTGATGCGCACCAGGCCGGCGGGCTTGTCGCCCAGGTCGGAGATCGCCGCGATCTCGGCTTCAATTTCTTCCAGCCGCGGGCCGACGTTCTGCAGCAGGCGCTCGCCGGCTTCGGTGGGCGAGACGCTGCGCGTGGTGCGCGTGAGCAGCCGCACGCCGAGGCGCTCTTCCAGGCCGCGCATGATGTGGCTGAGCGCCGACTGGGTCATGCCCAGCTTGGACGCGGCGCGCGTGAAACTGCGCTCGCGCGCGATGACGAGGAAGACCAGGATGTCGTTGATATTGTCGCGTGCCACGGGTGTGCCTTGTCGTTGATGTTTGCCTATTTTATGATGTGGCGAACCGAATGGCATGCTCTATTCATGAGTCGACGTCATAGGCCCATGCAAATTCGTGGCCGTTCAAGAGACTTCGTAGCCCTTATGATGCGGCTCTCGAAGAATGAACACCACCATGCATCCACAATCCCTGTCCCACCCCGGCGACAGCGCCGGCGCACGCCCCGCCGCCTGGGGCGCCGTGCTCGCCATGTCGCTCGGCGCCTTCGTGCTGGTCGCCTCCGAATTCATGCCGGTCAGCCTGCTCAACCCCATCGCGCTCGATCTCGGCGTCAGCGAAGGGCAGGCCGGCCAGGCGATCACCGTCTCCGGCGTGTTCGCCCTGCTCACCAGCCTCGCGATTCCGGTGCTGGCCGGACGGCTCGACCGCAAGGTCTTGCTGCTCGGGCTGACGCTCCTGATGATCGCTTCCGGCACCCTGGCGGCGTTCGCGCCGAACTACCCGGTCTTCATGGTCGGCCGCGCCCTGATCGGGGTGGCGATCGGCGGCTTCTGGTCGATGTCGGCCGCCACTGCGATGCGCCTGGTGCCGCCGCAATCCGTGCCGCGCGCGCTGGCGGTCCTGAATGGCGGCAATGCGCTGGCGACCGTCGTCGCGGCGCCGCTGGGCAGCTACCTCGGCGCGGTGATCGGCTGGCGCGGCGCCTTCTTCTGCCTGATCCCGGTCGCCGCGCTGGCGCTGGTCTGGAAGTTCGCCAGCCTGCCGGCGCTGCCGGCCGAATCCAAGCCCGGCGGCGGCAACGTGTTCATGCTGCTCAAGCGTCCCGCGGTGGCGCTGGGCATGGCGGGCGCGGGCCTGTTCTTCATGGGGCAGTTCACGCTGTTCACCTACCTGCGTCCTTTCCTCGAAACCGTGACCCGGGTCGACAACGGCACTCTGTCCTTGCTGCTGCTCGTGATCGGCGTGGCGGGGTTGGTCGGCACCATGCTGATCGGCGCTTTCCTGAAAGAGGGCATGTACCGCACGCTGGCCATCATCCCGCTCCTGATGGCGGCGCTTGGCCTGGCCCTGCTGCGCTTTGGCGATTCGGTGCCGGCGACCGCGCTGCTGGTGGGCGTGTGGGGGCTGGTGGCGACGGCGGCGCCGGTCGGCTGGTGGTCGTGGCTGGCGCGCACGCTGCCGCAGGATGCGGAGCGCGGCGGTGGCCTGATGGTGGCCGTGGTGCAGCTGTCGATCGCATCCGGCGCGATGCTCGGCGGGCTGCTGTTCGACGCCTGGGGTTACCGGGCGACCTTCGGCGCCGGCGCGCTGGTGCTGGTGCTTGCCGCCGTGGTGGCGGTGCTGGCCGGCGTGGCTAGTCGGCGCTCTTGAGATTCACGCGCTCGATCGTGCGGCGCCATTCCTGCAGGGTGAGAAGTTCGTCGGTCTCGGCGTTTTCGACCAGGATCTCGTCGCCCTGGCGCGACACCAGGAAGCTTTCGCGGCGGCGCACGTCGGCGGCGCGGTTCTCGACAAAGGTCAGCTGGTAGTACTGCTTGCCGTTGATTTCGCGCGGCACGGGGTCGTCCTCGATCACCGCGCCGTGCGCCTTGCCCTGCGAGCGCTGCTCGATCTGCGCCGACCAGGCCTTCAGTTCAGGCACGGCCAGCAGGGCGTCCATCGCCTGTTCCTTGCTGCGCGCCGGCGCTTCCTTGACGGCCGGCGCGGGGGCGGGCTTGGGCGCCTCGCGTTCTGCGCGCTTGCAGCCGGCGAAGGTGAGGGCAAGGGCCAGCGTGGCCAGCAGGGGAGGAGAAAGGAAGCGCTTGGACATGGTTGCGGCAGTCTACACCCAGCGTGTTTCCTCAGCAACTCAGGCCTGCTGCGCCGCCGCCTCTACTTTCGGCTGCGCGCGCTTGCCGCTGACCGCCCACCATGCCAGACCGCAGGCGACCGGATACAGGCAACCCATCATCACGAACAGCGGCGCATAGCCGGTAGTACCGACCAGCTGGCCGACCACCTGGGTCGACAGCATGCCGCCGACGCCACTGCCGGCCGCGATCACGCCGAACACCGTGGCCACGCCGTGGCCCGGGTAGCGGTCGACCACCAGCGAGGTCAGGTTTACCTGGAACACCATGTGCGCGAAGGTGACCACCGCCGCCAGCGCCAGCATGGCGCCGAAGCCCACGCCGCCGGCGATGAACATGCCCATCGGCCCCAGCACCGCCGCCACGCTCAGGGCCAGCAGGCGGCTGCGCTGCGCATCGATGCCGCGCTTGACCAGGGCGCCCGAGAGCAGGCCGCCGCCGATGCTGCCGAAGTCCGCGGCGAGATACACGATCCACGCGAACTGCGCCACCTGCACCAGGCCCATGCCGTACTGGTCGCCCATGTATTTCGGCAGCCAGAAGAGGTAGAAGTACCAGACCGGATCGGCCACCATGCGCGCGCCGGCCAGGCCCCACACGGTGCGGTCGCGCAGCACGCGCGACCAGGGATAACGCGACGTTTGCGCACCCGCCGCCGGCGCCTTGGCGCTGCGGTAGATCCAGAACCAGGCCGCGATCCACACGAAGCCGGCCGCGCCGGTGATGACGAAGGCGGCGCGCCAGCTGTGCGCCAGCGCCAGCCAGGCGATCAGCGGCGGCGCGATGGTGGCGCCGATCATGGCGCCGGCCGTGTAGACGCCCACCGCGAAGCCGCGTTCGGCGGGCGGGAAGTGTTCGGAGACGGCCTTCGGGCCGGCCGTGTAGTTGCCCGCTTCGCCGAGGCCCAGCGCGGCGCGCGCGGCGCCCAGCTGCGTCACGTTCTGCACCAGGCCGGTGAGCATGTTCGCGATCGACCACCAGCCGACGAACAAGGCAAGACTCAGCTTGGTGCCGAGACGGTCGGTGACCCAGCCGGCGCCGAGGTAGGCCAGCGTATAGGTGAACAGGAAGACCTGCACGATGCGCGCATAGTCGCTGTCGGTCATCCCGAGTTCGCCTTGGATCGAGGCCGCCAGGATCGAGAGGGTCTGGCGGTCGACGTAGTTGAGGACGGTCGAGGCGAACAGCAGTGCGAGGATGGCCCAGCGCCGGCGGCTCGGGGTGAATGCGTCGGTCATGCGGGTCTCCTGAATAATTATGATTTCAAGCGTGACTACTAACCACTAACCTGGAGAACGTCGTACGCGCCACTGGCGCCTACGACTTCCGGCGAAGGCCGGAACCCGATTTTCCGTGCAGACCACTGAGACAGACTGCACCAGGACGCAAGCAGACGTGGACCCCGGCCTTCGCCGGGATGACGGTCTCGCTGCTAACAAACGAACGTACAAGCGTGGTTATCCGATTTCTTTGGCCGCGCCGCGCAACGCTTCCACCAGCGGCGCCGTCGCCCCTTCCGGAATCCACCCCGACAAGGCCAGCCCCGCGTGCGCCGGTTCGCCGGTCGATACCGCGACCACGTCGAAATTGCGCTCGTCATCGACGTGGATGCGCGCATACCCCAGTTCGCGCACCTCGGCCAGCTTGTCGAGCAGCTGGGCGATCCCCTGCGGGAAGCGCGGGATCTCCTTGCCCTCGTAGATCGCCGTCACTTCCGCGTCATCGAGCTCCGCCAGCAGCATGATGCCGATGCCGCTGGTGCTGGCCGGGAGCAGGCCGATCCGGCCCAGGCCGCGCGAGACTTCGAGGCCGGGCGGGGCGTGGAACAGGTAGCTGACGCTGTCGTTCCACAGCACCCCGAGCGCCACCGTGTGGCCGAAGCGGCGCAGGCTTTCCAACGTGGGAATGGCGCGGTTGATCAGGCCGGAGGCGAACAGGCTTTGCGCGGCCAGCACGTGCATGCCGGAGCCGGCGGTGTACTTGCGGTTGGCGGTCTGGCGCGCGATGCCGAGCCAGGTCAGGGTCTTCAGCAGGCGGTTGACCTTGGTCGGGTCGAGGCCGAGCTGGCGCGCGATCTCGCGGCAGCCGACCGGCTCGGGCGAGGACGCCAGCGCCTGCAGGGTGGCGATGCCGTCGATCAGGCTCTGGTTCGGCTGGGCGCCTGGTTGGTAGCGCATAGAAGGGGGCTTTCTCGGTTCGGGTGGTTGGGCCGGGTGCGGCAGCGATAGCCTAACCGAAAGCGCGTCCATCACGCCACCAGCCGCGCATGTTCCCAGAACGCGGCGCCGGGCGTCACGCCCAGTCCCGGCCCGGTCGGCAGGCGGTAGACGCCGCGCTCGCAGCCCATGTCGGTATCCAGCAGGGCCAGGTTGCGCTCGAACACCGAGTGCTGCCATTCGTGCTTCCACAGGTTCGGCAGCGTGCTTGATACGTGCAGGCTGGCCGCCAGGAAGATCCCGGTGCCGATGGTCGCGTGCGGCGCCACCAGCGCGCCGTGGCGCGCGCCGAGGGCGGCGATGCGGCGGAACTGGGTGATGCCGGTATGGCCCATCTCGGGCTGGATATACGCCAGCCGCGCGGCGGGCAGGCGCAGGGCGGCTTCGTACTCCGTGTACCACTCCTCGCCGGCCGCGACCAGGCCGGGGAAGGCGCGGCAGACGTCGGCCAGCTCGCCCACCAGCTCCGGTTTCACGGGCGCTTCAAGGAAGCGCGGCCGGTAAGGCAACAGGCTGCGGCCCAGCGCAACTGCGGCATCGGCGTCGAACTTCCAGTGCAGGTCGACCATGATGTCGGCGTCCTCGCCCAGCGCCGCGCGCAGCGCCGCGAACTCCTGTTGGATGCCCTCGTGGCTGACCACGGCGGCGAACTTGAAGGCGTCGATGCCCTGGTCCTGCCACTGCCGTGCGAGCGCCACGCGCTGGTCCAGCGTGGCGGCGGGCAGGCCGGACAGGTAGCCGGGCACGGGGCGCAGCGGGCCGTCATCCAGCAACTGCGACAGCGGCAGGCCGCGGCCGCGTGCGCGCAGGTCCCATAGCGCGATGTCGAGCGCCGCGATGGCGTCGCCATGGAAGCCGCCGCAGCAGCCGCGCACCCGCATCAGGCCATACAGCTCGTCCCAGATGGCTTCGACGTCTTCCGGGTCGCGCCCGAGCAGCACCGGCGCCAGCAGCTCGTTGATGATCTCGCAGGTCGCGCGCGGCGCGCAGATGCCGTAGGTCTCGCCCCAGCCGTGGGCGCCGTCATCCAGGGTCACGCGCACCGCCACCGAGCGGTCCACGGTCGGGTAGATGGTGCCGTTGCCCTTGCGGACGATGTAGCCGCGTTCGTTCACCGATTCGCCCGGTCCCAGTGGACCGAGGTAGGGCGTGTCGCGCGGCAGCGTGACGATGAAGGTCTCGACCTTGCTGACGCGCCGCGCGCGCATGCCGGCCTGGCTCATGCCGCGGCTTTCACGAAGGGCAGCAGGTCGCCCAGGCGCGCGAGCAAGGCGTCGAGTTCGATCAGGTCGTAGCGGTCCAGCGCCGGGCCCTTGGCGCGGGTGAAGGCGCTGTCGATCAGGCCGCGGCGCAGCAGGACTTCCTTGGTCAGGCGCCAGCGGAAGATCGCCTGCATGTTCAGCAGCGGCAGGGTGCGTTCGAACAGTTCGCGTGCGCCGGCCTCGTCGCCCTCGACGAAGCGGCGGTGCATGGCCACGTGCAGCTCGGTGATTTCGCAGGCCGGCATGGTGCCTTTGGCGCCGCGCGTGAGTTCGTCGATCACGTAACGCGCGCCGGCGCCGCCGAACACGGCGTCGAGCGCGCCGCCGGCCAGTTCGCTCAGCTCCGTGATGCGCTGGCCCGAGGGCGGCGCTTCTTCTTTCACGTAGCGGATGCCCGGCACCTCGCGCGCCAGCGCGGCCACGCGGTCCAGCGCCAGGCCGATGCCCATCGGGGCGGGGGCATTCTGCAGCATGATGTCGATGCCGGAGGCGCTGTGCACGTCGCGGAAGAATGCGGCCATCGCGTCCAGGTCCTCGGCCATGCCGTGCGGCGTCAGGATCATCGCGGCGGAGGCGCCGGCCTGGCTGCCGGCCAGCGCGTAGGCTGCGGCGTCGTCCGTGGTGCGGGCGCTGGCGCCGACCACGAAGTCGATGCGGCCGTCGACCCAGCCGCCTACCTGGGCGGTCAGGTGCAGGCGCTCTTCTTTCGTGAGCATGTCGTATTCGCTGGCCAGGCCAGGAAACACGATTCCGCTCGCGCCAGCATCGATCGTATAGTCCAGCACGCGCCGCATGCCGGCTTCGTCGACCTCACCCTGCCCGGTGAAGATGGTGGGCAGGATTGGAAGCACCCCTTCCAGGGCCGGTTGCGTGCAGCTGTGTTCTTGCGTCATGGACTGGATTCCTTGTCGTTGCTTCTATAGCAAATTGGTCGCCGGCGCATTTCTGCGTTCCCCTGTCGACCTCGCCTGAAAATATTGTAGCGATTTCGCTACACAAAAAAGCAACAATTTTTTGTCGTTTTTTCGTGTATGGATACTTCTTGTCGCCCCCTCCAGTAGCCAATTGTGGCTGGGCAGGAGGGACGTTTTCCCTATAAGCGAACTCGCTTTCCCGTGTTGCTGTATTAGCATAGCGCGCATCAAAATTTTTTCCTAGAAGTTTTTTTACACGGGTGCATACGGGGACCTGCACTGTTCATAAATTGATTGCACTCATCTTTTTGTTGCTATAGGGTATACAGCAGATGCTCAAAAAATGCCGATGAGGAGACGTCGGATGGCATCGAACCCGCGGCAGCTGCGGGGTGGGATAGAGCAATCCCGCCTGTACACTGTTGGGCGCAGCTCCTACAAAAACGACGAATAAAAGGAAAGCATCGATGAAACACGCAACCATCTACGGCCTGCTGCTGTCCACGGCCCTCACCGCATCCGGCCTCGCCTCGCAATCGGTATTCGCGCAGGAAGCGCAGGCGCCGGCGGCGGGCCAGGGGGAGGCCGTCGGCCCGGTGGCGTCCGGCCAGGCTGCGGCGGCGACCGAACCTCCGGCCGGCATGCCGGCCGAAACCGTGATCGTCAGCGGCATCCGCCGCAGCCTGGAATCGGCCCGCAACGCCAAGCGCAACGCTTCGCAGATCGTCGATTCGATCGTGGCCGACGACATCGGCAAGCTGCCGGACCGGAACGTGGCCGAATCGCTGTCGCGCGTCTCGGGCGTGCAGGTCGACCGCGGCATCGCCGAAGGCACCAGCGTGTCGATCCGCGGCCTGCGCCAGAACGTCACCCTGTTCAATGGCCGCGAGATCTTCGACTCCACCGGGCGCGGCGGCGTCGGCCTCGACCAGAACGGCACCTCGACCTATGGCGTGATGGCGCTGGTTCCCTCGGACCTGATCGCGCGCCTGGACGTGACCAAGCTGGCCGGCGCCGAGCAGATTTCCGGTGGCCTGGGAGGCATCATCGATATCCGCACCCGCATGCCGCTCGACGGCCCGGCTTCGCAGGTGGCGGTGCGCGCCGCCGCGACCTACGACCAGCTGCCCGGCAAGACCGGTTCCGAGCTGTTCGGCCTGTGGTCCGGGAAGTTCGCCAACAACACCCTGGGCTTCCTGCTGTCGGTCTCCGCCGACACACGCAAGCTGGCGCAGCAGGGCCTCGACACCTTTTCCGGCTACCGCGCCTATAACGAGACCGTGGCTGGAGTCACCCGCGCGCGCTTCGGCAACCAGGACGTGCGGGCCCAGGACATCGCCGAGAAGCGCGAGAAACGCGGCCTGAGCGCCGCCGTCCAGTGGCGGCCCAGCAACCGGCTCGAGATCAGCGCCGACACCTTCATGTCGAAGCTGGAATCGGACCGCGACCGCTACTGGCTCTCCTTCAACCCGACCGATGGCCTGAGCAACGCACGCTACTCCGACAACAACATCCTGCTGTCGGGCCGCGCCACCACCGCCGTGCTGTCGAACACCGAATTCGCCGCCATCGATTCCGACGTCAAGTCTTCGGCGGTGCGGGCGAAATTCGCCGTCACCGACAGCTTGCGCGCGAATGTCGAAGCCTCTTACGGCACCTCGAAGGCCAGTTTCCACCAGCTCTACTTCCGCCTGCAGCCGCTGGCCGGCGTCCAGCCGGTGGTCGATTTCGACCTGAGCAAAGGCCGCTTCGGCGAGTATGCGATCAGCGGCATCGACTTCGCCAACCCGGCGACGCTGCGCCACACCATCCTGTTCGACAACCTGTATCGCGCCGAGACCGACAGCAAGGCGCTGCGCGCCGACTTCACCCACACCACCGGCTGGGACGTGGTCGACTCGATCGAGTTCGGCGCCCGCTACAACGTGATCGATTCCCTGCAAAACCCACTGCGCGCCGACATCCGCCCGGCCGGCGGCATCCCGGCCAGCCAGATGGGCCCCTTCCTCGGCCAGTACGTCAGTACCGGCGCGGTCGGCGGGCTGCCGGCCAACTACACGGTGGCGGCCAAGGGCGCCTTCGGTTCCTGCGCCGATTTCTCGTCGATCCCGGCGATCGCCCGCGATCCGCAGTGCATCGACCCGGCCAGCACCGTGAACTCGCGCGCCGGCACCTTCAGCATTCGCGAGACCTTCACCGATGCCTACGCCAAGTTGAACTACGATACCGCGCTTGGTGGCGCCAATGTGTCGGGCAATGCGGGCGTTCGCTTCGTGAAGCGCAAGCTCGAATCGACCGGCAACATCATGAACGCTTCCGGCGCCTCGGCCCCAACCACCTTCGTGCGCGACGACACCGAGGCGCTGCCGTCCGCGGTGGCGCGCGTGGACCTGGGCGACGGCAACCTGGTGCGCCTGGGCGCGGCGCGGGTCGCGGCCTTCCCGAACACGGCGGACCTGAACAACGGCGTGACCCTGTCGAACAACGCGGTGTTCGTGAACGGCGTGCAGACCGGCGTCGGTTCCGGCTCGGGCGGCTCGCCCAACCTGGAGCCGTTCAAGGCCAACCAGGTCGACGTCTCCTTCGAAAAATACTTCGGCAAGCAGGCGCTGGCCTCGCTCGGCCTGTTCAACAAGAACATCTCGTCCTTCATCGTGCAGCGGCAGAGCGCCGAGTCGTACAACGGCGTGAACTACTTCATCAACCGCAAGGTCAACGGCCAGGGCGCCAAGGTCAAGGGCGCGGAGCTGCTGGTCCAGCTGCCGTTCTACTTCGCCCCGGAGATGCTGCGCGACTTCGGCGTGATGGCGACTTATTCGTACATCGACTCGAGCACCCCGATCCGCGACGCCGAGAACCGCGTGCTGCCGTTCCCGGGCCTTTCGAAAAACAACGTCAACCTGGTGCTGTACTATGAAGACGGCCCACTCTCGATTCGCACCGCCTACAACTGGCGCGACGAATACCTGGTCAGCCTGTCGGCGGCGAACACCGGTATCTACAGCGGTTCCTTCACCGACGTCGGCGCCACGGTACGCTACGACTTCAACAAATCGGTGTCGCTGAACCTGGAAGCCAACAACCTGCTCGACAGCCGCCAGCGCACCTACGACGGCGCGGTGGAAGCGCTGCGCACCAATGCCCAGTATGGCCGCATCTTCAAGGCCAGCGTGAGCCTGAAATTCTGACGGGGAGACCATGCAAGACAATGTAAACGGCAAGCGGGTGCTGGTCACCGGCGCGGCCAGCGGCATCGGCGCGGCCATCGCGGCGCGCTTCACCCGGGCCGGCGCGCTGGTGGCGGGCCTCGACCTGGCGCCAAGCCAGGGCCTGGCCTGTTCGCTGCGGGCCGACCTGCGCAGCGATGCACAGCTCGACGCCGCCTTCGACAGCCTCGCCGGCGGCATCGGCCTGCCCGACATCGTGGTCCATGCGGCCGCCCTGCAAGTCAAGGGTGGCGTGCTCGATACCGACCCGCAGGGCTATGCCGACGTGTACGACGTGAATGTCATCGGCGCGGTGCGCCTGATGCGGCGCTGCGTGCCGCCCATGCGGCAGGCGGGCGGCGGGGCGATCGTGCTGCTGTCGTCGATCAATGCCAGCTTCGCCACCCCGACCCTGGCGGCCTACGCGGCTTCCAAGGCGGCGCTGGAGAACCTGGCGAAGACGGCGGCACTCGAGTTTGCGCCGGATCGCATCCGGGTCAACGCCATCGCGCCGGCCTCGATCGATACGCCGATGCTGCGCGCGTCGTATGCCGACAGCCCGGCAGGCGTATTGGAAGCCAACCAGGCGCGCCACCCACTGGCGCGTTTCGGCAGCGCCGCGGAAGTGGCGGAGCTGGCGCTGTTCCTCGCGTCCAGCAACGCCGCATGGATTACCGGGGCGATCTATCCTATCGACGGAGGTGCAAGTGTCACACGCAGATAATTTCCAGGGAGCCGGCAGCATCGTCGGCATCAACTGGGGCAGCACCAACTTCCGCGCCTACCTGATCAGCGCCGACGGCGTGCTGCTGGACGAATTCAGCCGCCCGGCCGGCGTCGCGAAACTCGACCGGCCCGGCATGGAAGCGCTGATGCGCGAAGTCGCGCTGCAATGGCCGGAACACGTGCCGCCGGGCTCACGCTACCACAGCGCCGTGTACGCGGCAGGCATGATCGGCTCCAACGTCGGCTGGCAGGAAGCGTCCTATGTGGCGGCGCCGGCCGGCCTGGCGCAACTCGGCGTGGGCACCGTACCGACATCCATCGGCGGCGTCCAGCTGCGCATCGTGCCGGGCATGACCTGCACCCGCGGACACGACGGCGGCCCCGACATCCTGCGCGGCGAAGAGATCGAGCTGTTCGGCTTCGCCCAACTGCATCCGGAGTGGGATGGCTTCGTGGCGCTGCCGGGCACCCATACCAAGTGGGTGCGCTTCGGCGGCGGCCAGCTGCGGGACTTCTTCACCAGCATGTCGGGCGAGATGTTCGACCGGCTCACCTCAAGCGGTCTGCTGGCCTCGATCGTGGAAGGCGAGGCGCATGTCGGCGAAGCATTCTACGAAGGCGTGCGGCTGGGCAGCGAACGTGCGCTTGGCCTGGGCACCCTGCTGTTCGGCGCCCGCGCCCGCGTGATCCGTGGCCAGCTGGCGCGTAGCGAGGCCAGTTCCTTTATCCGCGGCCTGCTGATCGGTTCCGAGATCGCCGATGCGCTGGCCATGCATCCGGGCCTGAAGGATGCTTCGGTGCCGCTGATCGGCAGCGGGCCCGTTTGCCAGCTGTACGCCGCCGCCCTCGAACGCCTGGGCGTGCGCAGCAGCTTCGTCGATTCGCGCGTCGCCTGCCTGATGGGTTTCAGCGCACTGCACCGGGCGGTGGAACAATGAGCACGCACGCACAGGCGCTTGCCCGCCTAGACGCCACCCTGGCCCAGGTGCCGGTGATCGCCATCCTGCGCGGCATCCGGCCGGACGAGGCGATCGGCATCGTCGAAGCGCTGTACGCGGCCGGCATCCGGGTGGCCGAGGTGCCGCTGAATTCGCCGCAGCCATTCGACACCATCCGCGCCCTGGTCGCGCATTTCGGCGAGCGCATGATCCTCGGTGGCGGCACCGTGCTCACGGTGGCGCAGGTGGCCGAACTGGCTGCCTGCGGCGCCACCCTGTGCGTGGCGCCGAACTCGGACCCGGATGTGATCCGCGCCGCCATCGCCCATGGCATGGCGCCGGCGCCCGGCTTTTCGACCCCGAGCGAAGCCTTCGCTGCGGTGGCAGCGGGCGCGCGTCATCTGAAGATGTTCCCGGCCGCCGGCCGCGCCGGCGATCTCGCCGCCCTGCGCAGCGTGCTGCCGCGCGACGTGCAGCTGGTCGGCGTCGGTGGCGTGAATGCGCTCAACGGCGCGGAACTGGCGGCTGCCGGTGCAAGCTGCTTCGGCATCGGCGGCGATTTGTACAAGCCCGGCATGACGGCGCAGCAGGTGGGGGAACGTGCGCGCGCCATGCTGCCGTATTTCGCGCCCGCCTGGCTGGCGCGCAAGGCGGCGCTGGTCTGCAACCCGCAAGCCACCGTCGGCGAGTCGCCGCTGTGGGACCGCGTGGCGCAGCGTGTGCTGTGGACCGACCCTCCGGGGCGCCGCCTGCTGCATCCGGAAGGCGCCATCGCCGTGGAGGAATCGCTGTATGCGATCGCCGCGCTGCCGGACGGCGGCATCGTCGGGGCCACGTCGAACTGCCTGTGCGGTGTCGATCCTGTCAGCGGCGCGATCGAGCGCGGCCCGGCAATCGACCTCGCACCGGGCCTGCGCCTGAACGACATGGCGGTGGATGCGCGCGGCGGCATCTGGGTCGGCGCCATGCACGGCGGCCTGCTGGCCGGTACCGGTACGCTGTACTACGCCGACCATCCCGCGGCCCCACCGCGCCGTGTGGCGTCCGGGCTCGGGGTGCCGAACGGGATCGGTTTCAGCCCGGACGGCGGCACGCTCTACCTGGTCGACACGCTGGCGCGCACCTTGCTGGCCTATCGCGTCGACCTTGCTGCGGGCAGCTTGTCGGAACCCGTCATCGTCAGCGATTTCCTGAACCTTCCCGGCAAACCGGACGGCATGCGCGTGGCGCCGGACGGCAGCCTGTGGGTGGCGATGTGGGGCGGCGGCTGCGTGGTGCAGCTGGCGCCCGACGGCGCGCTGCTGCAGCAGCTGAGCGTCCCGGCCCCCCACGTCAGCAGTCTGTGCTTCGCCCCCGGCGGCAAGCTGTACGTCACCACTTCGCGCATGCGCCTCGGACCCCGCCAGCTGGCGGACGCACCGGGCTCGGGCGGCCTGTTCCTGATCGAGGGAGCCGCCATGCCGTAACACCGCCCAGGGCGTTGGGTACACACATAAAAAACAGGAGACGGAAGATGAAGAGCTTTGCAGGCCTTATGCTGTCCGGATTGTTGTGCCTGACGACCCTGGGAGCCAGCGCCCAGGACATCGTCATCGATAACGGCGGCGCCGGTTTCACCACCGCCGGCAGCTGGACCGCCAGCACCTTCGACGCCGGCTACCACGGCACGAATTACCTGCACGACGGCAGCGCCGCGGCCGACAGCGGCAAGTCCGCCACCTGGACGCCGACGATTGCCAGCGCCGGCGACTACCTGGTCTACCTGCGCTGGCCGGCCGCGGCCAACCGCCCCAGCGCGGCGCCGATCGAGATCAAGCACGCCGGCGGCATCGACAGCGGCAGGACCGTCAACCAGCAGACGGGCGGAGGCAACTGGGTGCTGATCGGCCAATATGCGCTGGCCGCCGGCAGCGGCAACTACGTGCGCATCCAGGCGAGCAGTCCCGGGTTCACCATCGCCGACGCGGTGCGTTTCGAGCCCGCCACCAGCACCAATGTGGCGCTGGACAAGCCGGTCACGGTGAGCTCCACCGAAGGCGCCAACGCCGGCGCCAACGCGGTGGATGGCGTCATCGCCGACACCTCGCGCTGGCTCAGCGCCAATTCCAACGGACCGCATACGCTCACCGTGGACCTGGGCGCCAGCAACACCTTGATCTGCGCCCACCTGCACACCGGCTACGGCGCCGGCAGCGCGGTCGCGAACGCGAAGCTGCAAGCCTGGAAAGGCAGCGCCTGGACCGACATTCCGGGTGCGGCCATGAGCGGCAACAGCGAGGTCGACGTGCAGCTGCTGTTCACGAACCCGGTCAGCACCAGCCGCGTGCGGCTGGTCGCGAGCGACAACGGCTACGTGCGGGTGAAGGAGTTGAAGCTGTTTTCCAGCGCCTTGTCGGGTTGCCCGGGCCTGGGCAGCGCCCCGGTGCCGGCCGGCTCGCCGCGCACCGACCTGCTGGTGAATCTGAGCGGCTACGACATCGGCAAGCCGAAGCGGTTCACGGCGCCACGCATGGACGACGGCACGCCGTTTTCGCTCCTGCAGTCGGGCAGCGTGGTCTACAGCGGTACCATCAGCGGCAAGGTCGGCGACTTCAGCGACTTCAATCCGGCCGGCAGCCTGGAATATGTGATCCAGGCCGGCGGCAAGGAATCGTATCCGTTCACTATCGCGCCCAACTGGATCGAGCGCGTGTCCTACCAACTGGCGCTCGACTTCATGATCGAAGCGCGCTGCTACAACAACGTCAGCAACACCTGCATCACGGGCCTGGCCTGGCGCGATTCGCACCAGTTCTCGTTCGAGGTCTCGACCCTGGTGCAGATGCTGATGTCGAACCCGAGCGCGTGGGAGCGGCTGCCGCGCAAGCTCACGTATGGCTTCAATCCATCCTACCAGACGCTGAATGCGTCGAATGCGAATGCGCCCGACATCGTCAAGTTGATCCACTGGGGCGTGGACCGCATCCTGAAAGTGAATGGCGGGACCAGCGGCAACCACCCGCTGCTCAAGGGCGAGCTGGCGGCCTTCCTGTATGCCTGGCCGATGCTGAAACCCTGGATCAGCCAGGCCGACTTCGAGCGCGTGCGCGACTATACCTTCGGCAATTGGGGCCATGCCGGCACCGGCAGCGTCGCCTGGTACGAGCTGTCGCCCGCGCCGAGCGGGAATATGTTCTCGACCTATACCGTCATGGGCAGCGGCAAGGGCCAGTTCCCGCCCGGGCATTCGGTGGCGCCGAATCTCATGATGCACGCGGTGGCCCTGCGCGAAGGCCGCGCCGACGCCCAGCTGTATCTCGACGCCGCCTATAACCAGACGCAGTGGATCATTGCGAACCTCGACTGGGACGACCCTGCCACCACCAAGGGCCAGCGCATGAGCGAACACAAGACGATGGAAGGGCTGGCCTTCTACCAGGCGTCGCATCCGGCGCAGGCCCCGGCCGGCCTGCTGGCGAAGATCGAGGACTGGGCCGCGGTGATGATCGGACGCTCGGACAATATGTGGGACTTCCGCAAGTACAGCGCCACCCAGTGGGTCATCCCCGAGTACAACGAGCCGGGCAATGTGCTGGGCTTCCCGGCGGCGGCCCTCGCCGCGGTGCAGGTGCTGCCGGATGCGTCAGTCCGCGAGCGCCTGCGCGAGATCGCGCAGGCCCAGGTCGATAACGGCTTCGGACGCAATCCACATGGCCGCCACTTCTCCTACGACGCGGCGCGCGAAGTGGAGGGCGTCGAGGTCGGCTGGAGCACCTATCTGAACGGCGGCAACGGCCAGCTGATGGCGGTGCATGGCGTGATCGACGGCGCGCCCAAGGAGGCCGCCTACCCGTTCGCGCCGAACGCGGGCGCCGGCTACACCGAGGGCTGGATCGCTTTCAATACGGCCTGGAACGCCAGCCTCGCCTACATGGCGGGGGACGATACCACGCTCGCCGTCTTCAACAGCGGCTTTGCGACACGTCCTGCGACGCTGGGATATGGGGCTTTCGGCATCGAACTGAAAGCGCCGCTCGACTTCGACTACGCCGCCGTCGAGACGGGCGTGGTCGACATCGTCACCAGCAATGGCGACCTTGAACGCATCGTGGTCACGGAAAAGTCGGCCAGCAGCTTCTGGTTCCGGGGAGTGGTGACACTGGCGAACGGCGCCCGCAGCGACGGCGACGGCGTGGTGCAGGCGCCGAACGGTGGCTGGTTCGAGGTTTCTTACGGCGCAGGTAACTTCCGCAAGACGGTGCGTTACCAGGCCAGCGGAGCAAGCTTCAGCCGCCTGTAACAAGGCCGGCGCCGTCGGCGCGCAGGGTGCGGGCCAGGTAGCGTTTCACTTCCTCGCCGGCCGGCGGCGCCGGTGGCCCGCCCAGGTAGCGGTGCAGCATCCGCAGCAGCAGGTGCGCATAGGCGCGGCGGGCGATCGGATTGCGCGGGTTGTGACCCTCGTCAGGGTCGATCAGCACGCTGACCGGTTTGTTCAGGCCCTGCAGCGTCGCCACGTAGTCGGCCACCAGCTCCACCTCGATCTTCTCGTCCTTGCCGCTGGCGATGACCAGCAACGGCGCGCGCACGCGCTCAGCCAGGCGGATCGGGGCGTCGCGCGCGATCGGCTCGACCTTCGACGGATCGATGCCGAGCGTCGCCAGCGTTTGCCGGAACGGCGGCTGCCCTGGGCGCGGCGGCTCGGCGGCCGACAGGCGCAGGGTGCGCGCGAAGTCCGGCGTCGGCTGGCCTGCGAGGCCGAAGCGGAACAGGTCGGGCGTATGGGTCAGCCCCAGGAGGGTCGCATAGCCGCCGAAGGAAGCGCCGATGATGGCGAGGCGCTGCGGGTCGCCGACGCCCTGCGCCAGCAACCAGCGCACGCCATCGATGATGTCGCGCTGGACCAGGCCATTGCCGTAGTCGGCGCCCGGGGCCAGCGTATAGCGTTCTCCGTAGCCGGTGGAGCCGCGGAAGTTCGATTCGAACACGGCGACGCCGCGATTCGCCAGCATTTGCGAGGTGGCGCCGTAGCCGCCGTCGGCGTGGCCCCAGGGTCCCCCATGCACCAGCGTGACCAGCGCCAGGCCGCGCGCAGGTACGCCGCGCGGCAGGGTCAGGTAGCCGTGCACGGTGGCGCCATCGGACGCCGGGTAGCGCAGCGCGATACGCTCGGCCAGCTGGCCTTCGTCCGGCATGGTGGCGCGCCGGCGGACCTCGTCGAGCACCGGGCGCATGGCCTGCGTACGCAGGTCCAGCAGCCAGAAGCGCGCGTGCGCGAGCCGGGCGCCGCGCTCGATCAGCAGGCAGGCACTGAGGGCACAGGATTCGACCAGCACACCGCCATCCGGGAAACGCCGCCGGATAGCGGCTTCGATGCGTTTTCCATCGTCGTCCAGGCCCGCCACGCGCAGCGCAGGCAGCTGGTACACCGCCAGCATCGGCTGCCCGCTGCGTGGCGACAGCACCACGCCTGCCACGTCCGACAGGCCGAGTGGATCGCTGTGGACCAGGCGCTGTGCGCCGCTATCGAGCGCCATTTCCACCAGCGCCTCGCGGTCGTCCGCATGCACGGTACGTAGCAGCAGCCGCTTGCCATCAAGGGACAGCGCCAGCGGCGCGCAGGTGCGCAGCGCCTTGCAACTGCCGAATGCGCGCCAGGCGCCGCCCTCGCGCACCAGCAAGGTCTGGCGGAAGTCCGCTTCCAGGCGGCGCAGCACCAGCGGCATGCCGTCCGCGCCGGGCAGCCAGGCGGAGATGGAACCGGGGCCGTCGTACAGCACCGACTGGGCGCCGTCAGCGGCCAGGCTGACCAACCGGGTGGTCCGGCGCACGGCGTCCTCGCGTTGGAGCACGGCGTGGCGAGCACGCGTGCGGTCGATCCCCAGGAAACGTTCGCTCCCGTCTTTCGGCAAGGCGGCGATGCGGCCGCCGGCGCCATCGCGCACGCCGACCGCGGCCACGCCACCAGGCTGGCTCACGAACAGCACCGAGCCGTCGCGCGACCACTGCACCCGGTCCTGCGGATCGAGCGTCAGCAGCGGCCGCGCGGCGCCGCCGGCGGCCGGCATCACGCTCAGCTCCGCCTTGCCGTCGACTTCTTCGATCCAGGCCAGCTGCATGCCGTCGGGCGACAGGCGCACGTCGCGCAGCCGTTCCGATTGGTCGAACAGGTCGGGCGCGAGCAGCGGCGCCTTCGGCAAGGTCGCGCTGCGAGCCAGCGCGCCAGCCAGGGGTTCGGCCTGGGCGCAGAAGGCGGCCAGAAGAACGCCTGCCAGCAGGGCGCAATCGAAACGTCGCATGGCTTTTCCTCAGGCGTGTGCGGTGACGGGCATTGGCGCGCGGCCGGCTGCGGGCCTGGCGGCGGCGCGCGGCAGGCGCGGCTCGAGGATCCACAGCGCGGCCACGGCGGGAAGACCGAGCACCAGGCAGGCGATCGTCCAGGCCAGCCTGCGGCGCTGCGGTGCGCCGCGCAGGCGCCAGGCGGCCAGGCCGGCCGACAGCAGGGCGGCGGCCAGGGCTGCGGCGACCACCGGGTCCGGACGTCCGGCGGTGGGGATCGGCGTGCTCGCGGCGTCCTCGATCCTGCCCTTGTCGAGCAGGCGCTCGGGCAGCGTGGCCAGCGCATGGACCACCGGCGAGAGCCACCAGGCGCGGTGCTCGAACAGCAGCGGGAAGTCGTGGGCGAGTTCGCGCACGGCGACGGTCTGCACGCGGCCGGCGCGGTCGACGAACAGCACGTGCTGGCGCGAGCCGGTCTCGCCGCCGTTCATGCGCGCGCCGAAGTTGAACGACAGCAGGGTGCCGTCGAGCAGGCGCGCCACGTCGACCCGATCGAGGTCGCCGAAGGGGCCGGGCAGGGCGACGCTGAAGCGTTCTTCCATCGGCGCTTGCGGGTCTGCGGCCCGGCGCAAGGCGATCAGGCGCTGGTTGGTCAGCACGAAGCCCTGGCGGCCCACCTCCTGCACGCCGCCGCTGAGCACTTCGGGCGCGCGCACCGACACCAGGGTAGAAGCGCGGCCGCTGTCGCCATCCATTTGCAGCAGGTGCTGCCGGCTCATGAAGAATTTCGGCGGGATGACGGGCACCGAATCGAAGGGACGCAGGTCGTTCACGCCACCCATGCCGAACCAGCCGCGCGGCGCGCCAGTGTGCATGTCGCGGCCTTCATACAGCATGCGTGTGTGGTTGAAGGTCCACATGATGTTGCGGGTGCTGTCGCCCCACTGGGTGCGGTCGAGATTCGCGATCGCACCACGCACCGGAAAGTCGCGGCCCTCGGGCTTGACCTTGCCGACTTCGAGCAGCGCCACCTGGCGGCGCCAGTGCGCGGCGCGCGGGTCGTTGGAGGCCGCCAGCGCACGCTGCAGGTTGGCGGCGCCGCCCATGCGCACCAGTTCCGTGTAGCCGCCGGCGGGCGGCACCGGACGGTTGAGCGGATTCACGCCGAGCAGCATCTGGCCGGCCTGGAAGGCGGCCGCGCCGCCCCACAGCAGCAGGCAGTAGCAGCCCAGCACCAGCGGCACGCCGGCCGCCAGCCGCCCCGCCGCGCCCCTCGGCGACGCCGTGCGATCCGGCTTGAAGGCGGTATGGGCCAGCGCGGCCATCATGGCCACGCCCAGCAGAGCCGGGAGCAGGAGCGCCGTGCCGGAGGCCAGGTGCCAGCTCAGGACGATGGGCGCGAACAGCACCACGAAGGCGCCGCGCCTGCCGCTCAGCACCAGGTAGGCGCCGCCCAGCCAGGCAGTGAAGCTGGTAAGGAGCAGGTGCAGCGGAATCAGGTAATGGCGCGATTCGACGGTGTTCCCGGTGGTGTGGTCGATGCCGGCAATGACCAGCAGCGCCGGCAGCGCCACCGCGAAGACCAGCAGGGCAAATGACGCTAGCGCCAGCGCGCCGAAGATGCGGCCGGGTGCAAGTGGACGGTGCATCAGCCACAGCCAGCGGCTGGGTTGGCGGTAGCCGCCGAACTGGACCACCGCGAAGGCCAGGCCCTGAACCGCGGCCAGGAGCAGGACCAGCGTCTGCGCATGCCACTGCTGCTGCAACGGCTCGATCACGCGCGAGACGAACTGCAGCAGCACCAGGTAGACGGCGGCTGCGATGAAGGCCAGGTTGCGGAAGCGCCGGCATTCGGCGATGAAGAGGTCTTTCATGATGCGGTCCTTCAGGCGGCGGCGGACAAGGGGGAGGCGCCGGCATGGCCGCGCGCGAGGAAGCCGTTGACGGCGCGGTCGAGGCTGACGGGCATGCAGCGGGCACTGTGCGCGCCCAGCAGGCGCAGGCGCGCCCCGAAATCCTCGCCGCCGTCGAACACCACCAGGTGGGTCAGCCCGTCGATCACGCGCATCTCCAGCACGCCGGGCAGGTGCGCCGCATCCGGTTGCCTGAAGGGGAAGTCGGCGATCCACAGCGCCACCCTTTCGCAGAAGTCGCCGGGCGGCGACATGTGGCGCAGCACGCCGCGTTCGAGGATCACGAGGTTGTCGGCGACGCGCTCGATCTCTTCCATCTGGTGCGAGCAGTAGACGACGGTGGCGCCGTCGTCCAGGCTGGTTTGCAGCAGCGCGTCGAGAAAAGCGCGCTTGGCGACGACGTCGAGGCCAAGGGTGGGCTCGTCGAGGATCAGCAGTTCCGGGCCCTGGGCCAGGGCGAGGGCCAGGCTGACGCCGGCACGCTCGCCGCGCGAGAGTTCGGCGACCTTCTGGGTGTCGGCGACGTTGAAGTTGGCCAGCACCTGGCGGTAGCGCGCTTCGCTCCAGCCGGCGTACAGGCGGCCCTGCATGGCGGCCAGCTCACGCACCCGCATCCAGGTGGGCAGGGTGTGCTCTTCGTTGACGAAACCGATGCGCGCGCGCAGCTGGGGTGTGATCGCGCGGCTGTCGCAGCCAAGCACCAATGCGCTGCCGCTGTCGGCCGCGGCGAAGCCGAGCAGCACGCGGAACAGCGTCGACTTGCCGGCGCCATTGGCGCCGACGATGGCGTGGACACCGCCGCGTGCGAGCTGCAGGGAGAGATTGTCGATTGCATGCTTGCCGCGGTAGGCCAAATTCAGGTGAGTGGTCGCTATGACGTAATCGTTCATGTGCTTCTCCTTACGCCACTTTGCGCGGCAGGCAGGCTGCCAGCTCGGCTTCGACCCGGTCCAGCACTTCGGCGCTGGAGTAGCCAAGTCCGATCACGTCTCCGGTGAAGCGGTCCACCGCATCGCCAAGGCGGCGCGCGCGCTCGGCGTCGGACAGCAGCTGGCGCGGCGGCAGCACGAACAGGCCGAGGCCTGCGCGCGATTCGACCCAGCCTTCCTGGGCCAGCTCGCCGTAGGCCTTGGCCACGGTGTTCGGATTGATCGACAGCTGCTGCGCCAGGCCGCGCACGCTGGGCAAGGCGGCGCCAACCGGCAGCTCGCCGCTGGCGATCAGGCGGCGCACGCCGTCGACGATCTGGCGGTTGATCGGCCGGGTGTCGCCGGTGGCGATGTTCAGCATCAAGGGGGCACGGCGGCTCATGGCGGCTCCTAACTGTACTATTACAGATAGTACAGTAGCATCGGATTTCCTGGACGTCAACAGATGCATCGGCTTGTATTACCTGTGACGTAATTGTCGCGAGTGACGGCAAACGGGATAGTTCACAGTACTTACTTGTAGAGGAGAACTACCATGAGTGCCTATGCTGTTGGCCTATTGAAAGACGTCCGCTTCGGGGCCGAGATCGTCGAGTATCTGGAACGCATCGATGCGACGCTGGCGCCGTATTGCGGCCGTTTCCTGCTGCATGGAGAGCCGCCCGAAGTCGTGGAGGGCAGCTTGCAGCACGATGTCGTCGTCATTGCGTTCCCCGATATCGCGGTTGCGCGCGCATGGTACCACTCGTCTGCTTACCAGAATATCTTGCCGCTGCGCACCTCGAATGCAATCAGCACCGTGTTCCTGGTCGACGGGCTACCGGAGGGGCATCAAGCAAAGGATATCTTTAAATAGTGCCCAATCAGCCTCAATCTATCCATGGTGGGTAATTAGAAGACTTTGTCGATAGAAACAAGGAGATCCCTGGCGTAAAGACAGTTTATTTGTCGTAAATACTAATTCTCTGTCGAAATTCTTTACAAACAATAGCTGCAGAAATTTTGTCAAATTTTAAGTCATTGATATTGAACAAAATTACTCATCTGGCACGGTAGTTGCTAAATAGGAATCGACGTTCTTATTTGTACTATCTAATCGGAGATGAAATGAAAGCAATGATCAAGCGCGCCCTTCCTGCCCTGCTGTTGGCGTCCTGCGCATTTTCCGCGCAAGCTGCAGTCCTCGGCAGTGTTGAAAAGAACTATGGCAGCGCAAGTGGCCGCGACGGTATCGGCGCCAACAGCTTCAAGAGCTGCGACAATGCCGCGGCCACCTCGGTGAACATCACCGACAAGGCTAGCTGCAACCGCTTTCGTGACGTCTTCGATTTCAGCGGCTTGGAATACACCAGTATCGACAGCTTCGACCTCACCCTGACCTTCAGCGGCACCAACGATTACACCTCCTTAATCGGTCGCAAGTACTACGAAGAATGGAATGTTCGCATTGCCGACAGTGCCACCCACGGCTCGAACACGCTAATGGACATGGCCAATAGCACTGCAGCAACTACCCAGACCTTCAGTTTCAATGCCGCCACCCACAGTGACGTGTTCGCGAACATCGTCAAAAACGGCAAGCTGGAACTGTGGTTCTCGGACAACTCCGCATTCACCGCCAACTTCAACCTGATGAATGCCAGCCTCGTCGTGAACGGCGTCGCCGCTGCTGCCGTGCCGGAACCAACCAGCATCGCCCTGTTCGGCGTTGCCATGCTGGGCGCCGTCTGCGCACGCCGTCGCCGCGCTGCCAAGTAAGCATCTGCGATGGCGAGAGGCTGCTCCGGTACGCCGGGCGGCCTTTTTTGTTAGTGCTACCTGCGGGTGGCGTTGCCGTTCTGCAATGGGGCGATCGGTGCAGTACCGAACCGACCAGGCACAACTGGAAACGTATCGTGATCGATCCCGGTCACGATGCCATCGCCGCATCCGACCCCGTTTTCGGAGCGCGCATGCCCAGCAATTTCGACCGTAGCGACAATCTGCACCGCCCACCTCGCGCCGACGCCACGGTGTCCACCACCAGGCCACTGATCGTCACCCCCACTTTCGTCAGCCGGGTCGACAACACCGCCCGCGGCGAGCGCCCCCGGGATGCCGGCTCCTCGACCAGCAAGCACGGCCACGAAGTCCACTTCCCGAACTTGCGCCCGGGCGCCCTGGCGCTCGAGGACGAGCCGAACCTGGCGTTCGAGCATTGGGACGAATACTGGCGCAAGGTGCACGGGCCGAAGTTCGCCTGGGACGAGCCGGGCAGCTCGAGCGCGCTGGTGCTGCGCTACGACCAGCTGCACCGGATCGCCTCCGGCCCCTCGTCCTTCTTCGCGCCGCCATATCGCGCCATGATCGACGACAGCGGCAAGCTGCCCGCCGATCCGCACAAGCGCGTGCCAGGCTACGGGCGGCCGCGCTGGGACGGCCTGGCCTACATCGCCTATGCCGAGCAGGAGGACATCGACGCCACCCTCAAGCAGGAGAAGTTTGCGAAGCGGATCATCGCGGACGAGCAGGTCGCGTTCCGCATGGTGACGCGCGAGATCGCGCGCGAATTCATCCTGATGCCCAGCGAGCGCCATCGCAACGCCTTCAGCCTGGTCAAGATCCACATGCGCCGGGAAGGCCTGTCGGTCGAGGAATTCCAGCGCCGCCTGCTGCGCGAGCATGCGCCGCTCGTCATGGCCGATCCGGCCACCAAAGAGTACGTGCGCCGCTATGCGCAGCTGCACAACATCGGCTCGACCCAGAAAGACCCGGAAGGCAGCAAGATCGACGCCGTGTCGATCCTCGCCTTTGATTCACTGAACGACGTCGAGGATTACCTGGTCAGCGACGGCCAGGTGGCGCTCGACGCTTCCGAACGCGCGCTGTGCGGCGACGGTTCGGAATGGTGGACCGCCATCAACTACAGCATCATCAACCGCATCATGCCCGAGCAGGCGAGCGCGCTCGACGCATCAACTACCTCCTGAGGAATTTTCATGAAACGATATGCAGCAGCAGTGACGGGCGGGCTGATTGCCGGCGTGTTGACCACCGCCGTCATGGTGGCCGGCCGCAAGAGCGGCGTCATGACCAAGACCCTGGACCGCGATGCGGTCGACTGGATCGATGACCTCACCGGCTCGCGCGACGTGATTGGCGACACCGGCACCAGCATCGTGGAATTCACGAACCACCTGGGCGCATCGGCGGCCTTCGCACTGGCGATCCCGAAGCTGCGCGAGGCCGCGCCGTCGCTGTCGCCGGTCGCCATCGGCGCGCTGTACGGCACGGCGCTGTACGCGGTGAACATCGGCGCCATCGCACCGCTGCTCGGCATCACCGAGGGTGAGGTCAAGGCCGGGCCGCGCAAGGCCAGTGAGCGCTGGGGCGTTCACGTGCTGCAGGCGGTGGCGACGGCGGTGCTGGCGGATCGGCTGACGGACAGGCGTTAAGTCAGCCGCTTGCCGAGCGCACAGGCCTGCAGCAGCTGGTCGAAACGCTTGGCGCGCGTTTCACCCTTTTTCGCCTTCGTGATCCAGTGCAGGATGGTCTTGCGGTAGCCGGGCGGGCAGGCCTCGAAATAGTCCCAGGCGGCCGCGTCGTGCCGGAATTGTGTCAGTTCGGCGCTTGACAGTTCCGGGACGTCGCTGCGCTCGTGCGCATAGATCCCGGACTTCGCCTCAACGCGCAGCGCGAAGGCCGCTTCGCCGGCCGGCAGCATCTTCCCTTGCGCACGCAGCGTTTCCATCTTGGCGATGTTCACCACGCTCCAGATCGAGGACGGTTTGCGCGGGGTGAAGCGGACCGAATAGGTATCGTCGTCGATGCGGCGGCGCACGCCGTCGATCCAGCCGAAGCACAGGGCTTCGTCGACCGACTCCGACCAACTCATGCAGGGTTTGCCGCTGCCGACCTTGTGGAAGCCGACCATCAGCTCGGTGCTGGTAGCGGAATGGGCGTCGAGCCAGGCGCGAAAGGCTGCTGCATTGGCGAAGAAGGTCGGCGTCATGCTGGTAGTGTAATCGCAGTGCGCAGGAAATCGAACATCGCCTTCATCCGCCCCAGATAGCGGGTATCGGGATGGGCCAGCACCCACAGGCCGATGTCGAGTTCCGGCAGGGGCCCGTCCAGCATCGTGACCTGCGGATGCTCGCGCATCACCGCCAGCGGTACGACACCGACCCCGAGGCCGTTCACCACGCCGCCCGCCACCGCCAGCAGGTTGCTCACCTTATGGCGCGGCGCCGCCTGCGGATAGTGGGCGCGGCGCCAGCGCTGCGAAGGGTGGTCCGGCAGGCTGTCGTCGAGCGCGATCCAGTCCATCTCGCTGTAATGGCGGCCAGGTGGCTGCGCCGCCAGGTATTCCTTGCCGCCGTAGACCGCCGAGCGCATCGTGCCGAGCCGGATGCCGACCAGGTGCTCGGGCGGGTCGTCGGTCACGCGGATCGCGATGTCGGCTTCGCGCTGGCTCAGGTTGACGAGCACATTGGTGGTCGCCAGTTCCAGGTCGATGCGCGGGTGCAGGGTAGTGAAGCGCGCCAGTACCGGCAGCAGCACAGTGTGCAGCAGGGTGTCGGTGAGGGTGATGCGCAGCAGGCCGGAGGGTTCGGTGGCCTGATGGAAGGCGGCTTCGCGCGCTTCTTCGAGCTGGGTCTCGATGCGTTCGGCGTGGCTTGCCAGCACCCGTCCCAGCTCGGTCGCCACGTAGCCGCGGCGGCTGCGGTCGAACAGCAGCTCGCCGACGTCGAGCTCGATGCGCTTGATGGCGCGGAAGACCGTGGAGGTGTCGACCTTCAAACGTTCGGCCGCGCCGGCCAGGGTGCCGCCGCGCTGCAGGGCGAGCACGATCTCCAGTTCCTGAGGGCCGAGCTTCGATTGCAGCTGTGCATAGGATGGTTTCATGGATGCCTATTTTATATGCGTTCACGCATCGATAGAGTAGGGGCTCCACTATCCACTTCGAAGGAGCCGCCATGAACCAATCCGTCCACCTTGCCGCGCTGCTGCTGCGCCTGACCCTCGGCGCCCTGGCGCTGGCGCTCGGCTTCCTGACGCTGGCGGCGCTCGCCAGTCCGCCGTTCGCAGCGGCGCTCGTGGCGCAGGGCATGCCGCTGCCCCTGGGCTGGCCCGCCATGCTGGCGGAGTTCGGCAGTGCACTGGTGTTCCTCGGGCTGCATGCGCCTCGGCCGCGCCGCCCAGCCGGCCGTACTAGCGCCGGGCTCGTGTCCGAATGTCAGACCTGACCCCGACGTGGGGGAAGGAAATAAAAAAAGCCTGCAGGGTTTGCACCCGGCAGGCTCTATTCGCGGTGGGTGGCGCCGGGAGGCGCCACCCGGCACATTACATCATGCCGTCCATACCGCCCATGCCGCCCATACCACCCATGCCGCCCATGCCGCCGGCTGGCTTGTCTTCGGTGACTTCCGAGACCATGCAGTCGGTGGTCAGCATCAGGCCGGCGATCGACGCTGCGTTTTGCAGGGCCGAGCGGGTGACCTTGGCTGGATCCAGCACGCCCATTTCGACCATGTCGCCATAGGTGCCGTTGGCGGCGTTGTAGCCGTAGTTGCCGGTGCCGGCGATGACGGCTGCGACCACGACCGACGGCTCGTCGCCGGCGTTCTGGACGATCATGCGCAGCGGCTCTTCCATCGCGCGCAGGACGATCTTGATGCCTGCGTCCTGGTCAGGGTTGTCGCCCTTGATGTCGATGTTCGAACGGGCGCGCAGCAGGGCCACGCCGCCGCCTGGCACGATGCCTTCTTCGACCGCAGCGCGGGTGGCGTGCAGCGCGTCTTCCACGCGTGCTTTCTTCTCTTTCATCTCGACTTCGGTGGCTGCACCGACGCGGATCACGGCAACGCCGCCGGCCAGCTTGGCCACGCGCTCTTGCAGTTTTTCGCGGTCGTAGTCCGAGGTCGCTTCTTCGATCTGGACGCGGACCATCTTGACGCGTGCTTCGATCGATTCAGCGGCGCCGGCGCCGTCGATGATGATGGTGTTTTCCTTGCCGACTTCGATGCGCTTGGCCTGGCCCAGTTCGTTCAGCGTGACCTTTTCCAGGGTCAGGCCGACTTCTTCCGCGATGACCTGGCCGCCGGTCAGGATGGCGATGTCTTCCAGCATGGCTTTGCGGCGGTCGCCGAAGCCCGGGGCCTTGACGGCGACGGTTTTCAGGATGCCACGGATGTTGTTGACCACCAGGGTGGCCAGCGCTTCGCCTTCGATGTCTTCGGCGACGATCACCAGCGGACGGCCGGCTTTCGCGACTTGTTCCAGCACCGGCAGCAGGTCACGGATGTTCGAGATCTTCTTGTCGCACAGCAGGACGAATGGGTTCTCGTGGACGGCGACTTGCTTGTCCGGGTTGTTGATGAAGTATGGCGACAGGTAGCCGCGGTCGAACTGCATGCCTTCCACGATGTCCAGCTCGTCGTTCAGCGACTTGCCGTCTTCGACGGTGATGACGCCTTCCTTGCCGACTTTTTCCATCGCTTCAGCGATACGCTCGCCGATCGAGGTTTCCGAGTTGGCCGAAATGGCGCCGACTTGCGCGATTTCTTTCGAGGTGGTGGTCGGCTTGGCGATCTTCTTCAGTTCTTCGACGGTGGCTGCGACAGCCTTGTCGATGCCGCGCTTCAGGTCCATCGGGTTCATGCCGGCGGCGACGAACTTCATGCCTTCGCGGACGATAGCCTGAGCCAGCACGGTGGCGGTGGTGGTGCCGTCACCGGCGTTGTCGCTGGTTTTCGACGCGACTTCCTTGACCATCTGCGCGCCCATGTTCTGCAGCTTGTCTTTCAGTTCGATCTCTTTCGCGACCGAGACGCCGTCCTTGGTAACGGTCGGGGCGCCGAACGAGCGCTCCAGCACGACGTTGCGGCCTTTCGGGCCCAGGGTGACCTTGACTGCGTTGGCGAGGATATTGACGCCTTCAACCATTTTGGCGCGCGCTGCGTCGCCGAAAATTACTTCTTTAGCTGCCATTTCTTGTTCTCCGAATGAGTTCGTGAATGTATTACAGGAAGAATCGGACGATTACAGGGCCACGACGGCCATGATGTCTTCTTCGCGCATGACCAGCAGTTCCTGGCCATCGACCTTGACGGCCTGGCCCGAGTACTTGCCGAACAGGACGCGGTCGCCGACTTTCACTTCCAGCGGACGAACATTGCCGTTTTCCTGGACCTTGCCGTTGCCGACGGCGAGGATCTCGCCCTGGTCCGGCTTCTCGGCAGCCGCGTCCGGGATGATCAGACCGGAGGCGGTCTTGGTTTCCTGGTCGAGACGCTTCACGATGACGCGATCGTGGAGAGGACGAAGGTTCATGCAGAACTCCTTAATTTTCAATGGTTTGACTTGCTTGTCGAGGGCCGCCGCGGAGCGCGTCGGCCGGTAAACTGGTTGCTGCGGTTGTTAGCACTCTCTGCCAACGAGTGCTAATTATAGGGATCATAACACCCCATTTCAAGGCTCAGTGTGATTGGGTAGGCCGACTTTTTTGAGCGAGCGCAATGTAGTAGGGGGATATTTCTGGGTTAAACCCGGCTCGCAGCCGAACGCCGGGCAGCGTACACCGGAAGGCGGGCGCGCGCCGCACGCCTGCGATTCGGTTGACGGAAAAACCATCTCGGTCCTATAGTGTCGAATGATTTCCGAATTCCAAGACCTCTCCGACAAAATCGACCGGCTCGCCCAGCTGAGCCAGTCGCTGCGTGCCGAGAACTATCTGCTGCGCCAGGCCAACACCCTGCTCAGCGCCGAAAACATCGCCTTCAAGGAACGCCTGAACCAGGCCCAGCGCCGCGTCGAGGCCCTGCTCGCGCAGTTCCCGGCGCCGGAAGCGGCGCCTGGCGAGGCCGAAGGCGAGGGCGCGGACACCGGCGTCGCTGCGGCCCAGCGCGACAACGAGGCCACCCGATGATCCATCTCGACTGCACCATCATGGGCCAGTCCTATCGCCTTGCCTGCCGCGAAGGCGAGGAGCGCACCTTGCGCGAAGCGGTCCACTACCTCGACGGCAAGATGTGCGCGCTGCGCGATTCCGGCAAGGTGCGCGGCACCGACCGCATCGCGGTGATGGCGGCGCTCAGCGTGGCCGCCGAATTTCTGTCGGTGCGTTCGCCCCAGGGCCCGATGGCCGGCTTGTCGGTCCTCGAAGTCAAGCAGAAACTGGAAGCCATGCACACCGTCCTCGATGCGGCGCTGGCTTCGGAAGAAACTCCGACCTGAATCCCGGATTTGGTTGACATGCTCGGCCAACAGAGTAAACTGCGCTTCACCCTGCGGTGTTCGAGATTTGTCATATATTCCTTGAACCATTCTTTCGCATAGGTTGTGGGACATGCTTGGTGGGCGCGAGCGTCACTAGTCTGACGAACCCGAAATTGAGCTGACTGCGACCACCTTGAGCCTCTTGGTTCGGGATGCCGGCAATAACGACACAGGCGGGGCTACACACACGAGCGGTTGCGCACTCCGGTACGCAGCCGCTTTTTTCGTTGATGGAGAGTGCATGCGCTACTGGTTGATGAAATCCGAGCCGGACGAAGTCAGTTTCGACGACGTGCTGGCCGCACCCGCGCAGACCGTGGCCTGGTTCGGCGTGCGTAACTACCAGGCGCGCAATTTCATGCGTGACGGGATGTCGGTCGGCGACGGCGTCCTGTTCTACCACTCCAGCTGCGCGGTGCCCGGCGTGGCCGGCATCGCCGAAGTGGCCAGCACGCCGTATCCGGACGCCAGCCAGTTCGACCCGGCGAGCCACTACCATGATCCCAGGGCCACGCAGGAAAATCCGCGCTGGATCTCGGTCGACGTGCGTGCGGTGGAAGCGGGCCGCTACCTGCCGCTCACCGAGATGCGCACCATTCCCGCGCTGGACGACATGGTGCTGCTGCAGAAGGGCAGCCGGCTGTCGATTTCGCCGGTGACGCCCGGGCAGTGGAACGCCGTCGTCAAGCTGCTGCGCGAAGGGAAGCGTTGATGGATATCGGTCTGATCGTGGCGCTGCTGCTGATGGGCGCTTTTGGGGGCTTCGCGGCCGGCCTGCTCGGCATCGGCGGCGGCATGGTGCTGGTGCCCTTCATCACGATGATCTTCACGGCGCGCGGTTTCAACCCTGAACTCACCATCCACATGGCGATCGCCACTTCGCTCGCCACCATCCTGTTCACGTCCGTCTCCTCGGTGCGGGCACACCACAAGCACGGCGCGGTCCTGTGGCCGGTGGTGAAGCTGCTTACTCCCGGCATCGTGATCGGTTCCTGGATCGGGCCCTGGATCGGCAAGCAAATGAACTCCGCCTTCCTGGCCGCCTTCTTCGGCGTGTTCGTCGCCTTCTCGGCGACCCAGATGCTGATCGGGAAAAAGCCGGCGGCGGCGCGCGCGCTGCCCGGCACGCCCGGCATGTTCGCGGCCGGTGGCTTCATCGGCACCCTGTCCGGCATCGTCGGCGCCGGCGGCGGCTTCATTTCGGTGCCCTTCATGACCTGGTGCGGGGTGCGCATCCACAATGCGGTCGCCACCAGCGCGGCGCTGGGGTTTCCGATTGCGCTGTCGGGGACGATCTCGAATATTTATTTTGGCTGGGGCGAGCCGGGGTTGCCGGAGTATGCGCTGGGGTTCATCTATTTGCCGGCGCTGGCGGTGATCGTGCTGGCCAGCGTGAGCATGGCGCCTCTCGGCGCCCGCACGGCGCACAAGATGCCGGTAAGGCAGTTGCAGAAGGTGTTTGCGGTGATTCTGTATGCGCTGGCGGCGTATATGTTCTGGAAGGCGTTCCACTAGCTCGTCGTTCCGGCGAAGGCCGGTGCCCAAGTTCGTTGAGCAGTCGAGACGCATGCAAACTTAGGCACCGGCCTGCGCCGGTGCGACGGTCTTAGGGTCGCGTGGCCAAAGCACGCATGCGCGCCCGGTCCATTGGCAGGTCGCGCACGCGCTTGCCACAGGCATCCGCCACCGCATTCGCAATCGCCGCCGCAGCAGGGCCTTGCGACGCTTCGCCGGTGCCGAGGAACGGCTGCCCCGGCCGATCCAGCAAGTGCACCGCCACCTGCTCCGGCGCCTGGTTGAACCGCAAAATCGGATAACCACCCCAGTCCCGGCTCACCACTTCCTTGTCATTGAAGCGCACCTGCTCCAATAACGTCCAGCTGCACGACTGGATGATCCCACCCTCGATCTGGTTCCTCACCCCATCCGGGCTGACGACTTCCCCGCAATCCACCGCCGCATCCGCGCGCACGATGCGGACAAAACCCGTATCCAGCGCCACTTCGACTTCGACCGCGATCGCGCAGTAGGCAGCCAGGTTCTTGTAACGCGCAAACGCGAAGCCGCGACCGCGCCCCGGCTTGCGCTTGTACGCATCCCATCCAAATTTCAAGGCAGCAGTCCGGACGCAGTCGATCGCGCGCGGATCCGCCAGGTGGCGCAGGCGGAAGGCCACCGGATCCACCTTCGCCACACGCGCCAGTTCATCCATGAAGCTCTCGATCGCGAACACATTGCAGTAGGCGCCGAGCGAGCGCACCGCCGAGGTCCGGAACACGCCCTGCGGCTGGAAGCGGTGCACCACGCGCGCGTTCGGCAAGGTGTAGTAGGGCACGGCGTTGCGGTCGCCGCTGCCTTCCGGTTGCGGGATCGGTTTCGGCGTTGGCGGTGCGAAGGGCCGCGCCAGGTGGGTGGCGGACAGCAGGTTGCCGGCCTTGCCGGGACGCGTGTTGTGCGACTGGCTCCAGACTTCGTACTGCCAGTCGGCGATCATGCCGCGCGCATCCAGCGTCGCCTGCACCTCGGCCACCATCGCCGGTCCATACGGCTCCCAGCCATTTTCTTCCTCGCGCATCCACTGCACCCGCACCGGCAGGCCGGGGAAGGCGCGTGCCAGCAGCACGGCGTCGGCGGCGACGTCGTCGGCGCCGTTGTGGCCGTAGCAGCCGGAGCCCTCCATGTGGATGCAGTGCACCGCCTGCTCCGGGGCGCCGAGCAGTTCGGCCAGCGCCGTGCGCAGCGGGAACACGCCCTGCGAGTGGGTCCAGACCGTGTAGCGGCCCCCGTCCAGCTGCGCGACCGCGCAGGACGGGCCGATCGAGGCGTGCAGCTGGAACGGGCGGGTGTAGGTGGCGCGCAGGGTCTGTCCCGCCGCGCCCTGGGTGCCGCGCGCCAGCACGGTCTGCGGCTCGCTCGGCAGGCCGCGCACGATCGACGGGATGTCGCGTCCAGCCGGCAGCGCGGCCGGCACTTCCCAGCGCGTGACGCGGGCCAGCGCGGTGGCGGCTTTCACGGCGCGCCATTCCTCGTCGGCGATCACGGCCAGGAAGCGGCCGTCGCGCACGATCTCGAGCACGCCCGGCATGCGCGCCACGGCCGAGGTATCGACGCCGAGCAAACGCGCATTCGGGGACGGCGGGCGCACCACGCGCCCATGCACCATGGCGGGCAGGCGCAGGTCCTGCACGTAGGCCAGACCGCCGCTGATCTTGGCCGGAATGTCGATGCGCGGCAGGCTGACGCCCGAATAGCGCGGCGTGCCGGGAGCAAGCGGCGGCGCGGGTGGCAGGGCGGCGCTGGCGCGCACGTGCTGGTCGCTGCCGGCCACCAGCTCGGCGAAGCTGATCCTCCGTGCGTCCGGAGTCCGGAACACGCCGTTCGACAGCACGAGTGTGTCGAGGGGCGCCTTGAGCCGTGCCGCCGCGCGTTCGTAAAGCAGCTGGCGCACCTGGGCCGCGGCATGGCGCAGCGCGGTGCCGCTGTCCTGCATCGAGTGGCTGCCGGCGGTGTAGCCCTCGTTGGGAGTAAGTTCGGTGTTGGCGGTGACCAGCATCATGCGGCCCGGGTCGAGCCGCAGTTCGTGCGCGGCCACCTGCAGCAGCGCGGTCTTGATGCCCTGGCCGAGTTCGGCCTTGCCGGTGAAGACGGTGACGCGGTTGTCGGCGCCGATGCGGATCCAGGCGTCGAGCCAGGGCGCCTTGCCCAGGCTGCCGGGGAGGCCACCTTCAGGCGCTCCTTGCGCGCGCAGTGGCAGCGCGAACCAAACCGTGAGCGCACCGCCGCTTGTCAAGAAGCGCCGGCGTGCTGGACGTGCGGGCGCGCCGCTCACCGCTTCTTCCTCGCCGGTGCGGCCGTCAATGCATCGGCCGCGCGCCGCACCGCGCGCAGAATGCGCATATGGGTGCCGCAGCGGCACAGGTTCGGCTGCATCCAGCTGCGGATCTGGGCGTCGGTCGGCTCGCGCACGGCGTCCAGCAGGGCGGTGGCGCGCATGATCATGCCGGCGATGCAGTAGCCGCACTGCGCCGCCTGTTCCTCGGCAAAGGCCTGCTGCAGCACCGAGCTCGGCACCCAGCGCGTGCCGGGTGACTCCACGGTGCGGATCGCCTTGGCGCCCACCAGCGACACCGGCAGCAGGCAGGACATCACCGGCGCCCGGTCCACCGTCACCGTGCACGAGCCGCACTGGCCCAGGCCGCAGCCGAACTTGGCGCCGTTGAGTTTCAGGTCGTTGCGCAGTACGTAGAGCAGCGGCGTGTCGGCATCGACGTCGACCTCGTGCGGCTTGCCGTTGACCTGCAGGGTGTACTTCGTCATGGCTTCTTCGCTTTCTTCACGCTGTCCTCGAGGCCGTCCCAGGGTTCGGCATTGGCGCCATAGCGCCGCAGGTAGGCCGCGAGCGCCGTCAGCTGCTCGTCGTTCAGGATGGTGGCGAAGCCCGGCATGACGCGCCCCGGCTCGCCGTCCGGCGGATGAATGCCCTCAACGACGATGTGGATCAGGCTGCGCGGATCGGGGTCGTACAGGGCCACCGCCTGCTGCAGATTCAGCGCCGCGCCGGAACCGGCCTCGCGTCCGGCGTCGTGGCAGCGCGCGCAGGCCATCACATAGGTCTCGTGGCCGAGGCGCATGCGGACAATGTCGGCGTCGTTCCCGCGCGGCGCAGGCAGCGGGCCGGGCGCGGGCGCGGGGCGCGCCGGGGCCTGCGCCAGGTAGCCGTGGATATAGGTGGCGACGGCCTGGACGTCGCGCGGATCGGCCTGGCCCAGGTTCACTACCACGTCCTGCATCGGGCCGCCCGCTACCGCGTGGCCGGGGGCGATCCCGGTGCGCAGGTACTCGGCCAGGTGCGCGCGCGTCCACGGCAGGGGAGACGGCGACTTCGCGTTCAGCGCCGGAACATACCAGCCCTCGGCCTCGCCGCCGTCGAACTGGCGGCTGAACGTCAAGCCACCGAGCACGCCGCGCGGCGTGTGGCAGGCGGCGCAATGCGCCAGCGCATCGACTACATAGGCGCCGCGGTTCCACTCGGCGCTCTTGCTGCCGTCGGCCTGCCACGGCGAGTCGTCGAGGTAGAGCAGGTTCCAGAAACCGACCAGCGGCCGGAAGCCGAAGGGGAAAGTCATGCGGTTCTCGCGCGCCGGGGCGTCGATGGCGGGCCGCGTCATGAAGAAGGCGTACAGGGCGCGCATGTCGTCCTGGGCCAGCTTGGTGTAGTGGTTGTAGGGGAAGGCCGGATACAGCAGGTGGCCGTCGCGCGCTACGCCATTGCGCATCGCGCGTGTAAACGCTTCCTCGGTCCAGGCGCCGATGCCGGTGCGCGCATCCGGCGTGATGTTGGTGCTGTGGACGGTGCCGAAGGGCGTGTCGAGTGCGAGGCCACCGGCGAAGGGCCTCGCGACGTCGGGAGTATGGCAAGCGGCGCACATGCCGAGACGCGCCAGGTTGGCGCCGCGCTGGATTTGGGCGCTGTCGAAGGCGGGGAGATTGCCGCTGCGTTCTGGCAGGGCGGGGCGCCACATGATGCCGAATGCGGCGAGCAGCAGCAGGATGCACGCCGCTCCTGCCAGCCACCACTTGGTACGACGCCTTGTCTGCCCCATCTCCGGCCTTCCTCCTCGATGCGATTGTCGGCGCATTGCGGGAAAGCCATCGGTGCGTTCGCACACCGATGGCCGAACGCCGGCCGGTCAGGGCGCCATCATCGCATGGATCTGGTGGCGCCTCAGGCTTGCGGGTCCTTGTCGAGGCTGACGGCTGGTGCCGGAGCGGCAGGCTTCTCGCGCCGGAAGAACTTCCACAGCAGCGAGGCGAGGGCGGCGAAGCCCAGGATGATCAGCTTCTTGAAGGCGATCAGCAGGGCCAGCAATTTGCCGAAGAAGCCCAGCTTGGCCGCGACGCCACCGGCGACCAGGGCGGCGATGCCATATTCCGCGACCTTGTCGGTCTGCGCGTTGAAGTCGGCGTAGCGGTGGCCCTGGTTGAAGTTGGTGAAGGCGGTCACCTGCTGCATCTCGGTGCGGACCTTGGCCAGCTGCTCGAGGCTCGCCACCGCGTTCAGAACCAGCACGCCCTCGCGGCCCAGCACGCGGATGTTGTAGTTGAGGCCATTCGCCCCGGCGCCCTCCGTGCGCAGCTCCTTGGCCCAGTACAGCTTGTGCTGCGCCTTGTCGTAGTGCGGCTTCTCGGCCCAACCGACCAGGGTCATGGCGGGGTAACCCTGCTCCTTGCGCTCCTTGTTGTCCTCGACCATGCCTTCCTGGATCTCCTTGAGCAGATCGGCGTAGTCGATGCTGTCGGCATCGTCGTCCTTGACGTGGCCGTCCTTGTCGTAGGTGACCACGACGCCCCAGCCTTCCTCGCTCAGCGGCGAAACTTCGGCCGGGACGATCATGCCGAGCGTGGTGCTGCCGGGCGGATTGCCCCAGCCCTGTTCCAGCAGGCGCGCGGTGTCGGCGGGCGCCAGGTAGCGGAAGGCGGGCGGCAGGTCGAGCGTTGCGATGTTGCCGGGCAGGGTGATCCGTCCCTTCTGGAAGTTGAGCGAGGCGAGGAACTGCTCGGCGCTCTGCTGCGGCTCTTGCGGCGCGGCCTGGACGCCGGCGGCATTCAGGGAGAAGAAAAGCATGACGGCAAGGAGAAAGCGATGCATGGTGGCGTCCCGGTCGAAAAAGAGTCATGCTACCGAAAAGGCGTGCATACAAATCCACCGATTGTCACTGCGCGCCGCATGTCGAATCCGCGCGCTCCCATTCGTCGTGCTCGTTCAATCATCCATTGGAGACCATCATGACCGAGACCGTGCGCGGCCCCGCTTCCTACTTCCCCTCGATCGAAAAAAAATACGGCCAGCCGGTCGCGCACTGGTTCGCCCTGCTGGACACGCAGGCCGGCAAGAAGCACATGGAGCTGGTCGCCTGGCTCAAGGCCGAGCACGGGCTGGGCCACGGGCATGCCAACGCCCTGGTCGCACAACATCTTGCGGCGCGCACGGGGTGAGGCGGCCAGTGGTATGCTGGCGCCATGACTACCGATTCCGATATTGAACTGTCCGGTCCCTTCCAGGTGAAGGACGGCGCCGGCACGACCCTCGACGTCAAGGCGATCCGCATCTTCGACGAAGGCTACGGCATCATCGACGTCTACGTCGACTTCAAGGCCAGGCTCGAGAGCGGCGCCTTCAAGGATGCCGTGCTGGTGCGCCAGATCGTGGAGCGCCTGCGCGCGCTGGGCTACAAGGGGCCGGACTTCGGCCACAGCGACCCGGGCCTGCAGGAGAGCAGCCTGATCGTGCTCGAGGCGCCCGAGGAATTTACCGAGTTCGCCAAGAGCCGCGGCTGGAAGAACCTGGCCGAAGACTTCGAGTAAGGTCGCGGCGGCGGCCGTATCAATACGCCATATAATGGCTCTCTTATGAAGAGCCACCGCACGCCGCTGCGCCAGCAGTCCACCCGCATTTCCACTGTGTCGCTTCGCCGCCTGCTCGTCCTGCTCACGGCCCTCGGGCTGCTGCCGCTGGCGCTGCTGGGCGTCTGGGGCCTCCACCTGGTCGGCGACTACCAGCAGCGCGAGCAGGAACGCACGCTGCTCGACCTTGCGCGTGCGCTCTGCAGCGCCGTCGACGCCGAACTCGATGCCTCGATCGGCGCGCTCAACGCCATGGCGCGCACGCCGGCGCTGGCCACTGGCGACCTGCGCACCTTCCATGCCTTCGCCCAGTCCCAGGTGGCGGCGCAGCCGGAATGGCTGGCCGTGTTCCTGAGCGACACCAGCGGCGCGATCCTGTTCCGCACCACCGCGCCTTTCGGTACGCCGGGCGGCCAGGTCGCCGATCCCGCCAGCCTGCAGCGTGCGATCACCCTGCACCAGCCGGTGGCCGGCAGCATCGCGCGCGGCAAGGGCGGACGTCCCGCCTTTCCGGTGCGGGTGCCGGTCGAGAACAGCGTCGGACGCGACTACATCCTGAGCGCCGTGATACGTCCCGACCGCATGCTGCGCGTGATCGCGCGCCAGCAGGCGCCAGACAGCTCGGTGATCGGCATCATGGACGTTGGCGGCGCCATCGTCGCCCGTTCCAAGGGCCATCCAGAACTGGTGGGGCGCCTGCCCAGCCTCTCGCTGGTGAAGCTGATGCGCACAGGCGGCATGGAGCTGGTCGGGCGCACCACCACCCTGGAGGGCGAAGCCGTCACTTCGGCCGTGGTGCGCTCGCGCTACGGCTGGTCGGTGGCGATCGGCGTCCCCACCGCGGCGCTGGCGCCGGCGTCGCTGCAGGGCATCACCTATTACGCGGCCGGTCTCGCGGCTTCGCTGCTGGCCTGCATCGTGATCTCGTCGCTGCTGGCGCACCGCATCGTGCGCGCCTTCCGTAACCTGGCGCAGGGCACCGCGGCGCTCGGCGCCGGGCAGCCGGTTGAAACCAGCCCATCACGCATCGGCGAGATCGTGCAGATGCAGGAGGCGCTGCAAGCCGCGGCGGCCCAGCGCGACGCGCACGAAGCGGAGCGTTCGCGCTTGCTGGAATCGCTCGAAGGCGCGCTCGAGGACAGCCGCGCCGCCGGCCAGGTCAAGGACGAATTCCTGGCCATGCTCGGCCACGAGCTGCGCAACCCGCTCAGCCCCATCGTCGCTTCGCTCGACCTGATGGACATGCGCAATGAAGCGTCCAGCCAGCGCGAACGCACCATCATGCGGCGCCAGGTGAACCACCTGCGGCGCCTGGTCGACGACCTGCTCGACGTCTCGCGCATCGCCAGCGGCAAGCTGCAGGTCGAACTCAAACCCGTGAACCTGGCCGAGATCGTGCGCCACGCGGTGGCGGTCTTTCCCGGCGTACGCGTGGAGCCGGCGGCGCCGCAGGCGCTATGGGTACGCGGCGACGAGAGCCGCCTGACCCAGGTGCTGAACAACCTGCTGTCGAACGCGGCGCGCTTCGGCAAGGAGTCGACCCAAGTGCTGCTCGAGACGCGCGACGGCATGGCGCGCCTGGCCGTGTCCGACGACGGCGTCGGCATGGATGCGGCGATGCTGGAACGCGTGTTCGACCCCTTCTTCCAGGCCCCGCAGCCGCTGGCGCGCCATACCGGCGGCCTCGGTCTGGGGCTGGCGATCGTGCGCCGCATCGTCGAGCTGCATGGCGGGCGGGTCGCGGCCCACAGCGACGGCGAGGACAGGGGCAGCCGTTTCGAGGTCTGGCTGCCGCTGGGCGATGCGGCGCAGGCCGGGGACGCCGCCGCAGTGGCTGCTGCGCCGGCGCGGCTGGACGTGCTGCTGGTGGACGACAACTATGATGCGGTGGTGACCACCGCCGCGCTGCTGGAGACCATGGGCCACGCGGTGCGGGTGGCGGCGACCGGAGAGGAAGCGATCGGGGAGGCGGCGCGCCAGGCGCCGCAGGTGGCGATTCTCGACATCGGCTTGCCGGACATGGATGGCTATGCGCTGGCGCGCCGGCTGCGGGCAAGCGATCCGTCAGTGAGACTGGTGGCGCTGAGCGGGTATGGGCAGCAGTCGGATGTGACGCAGGCCATGGAGGCGGGCTTTGCGCTGCACCTGACCAAGCCGGCCTCGCTGGAAGACCTGGCGCGCGCGCTGACGCCGGCGTAACGGCTCATCGTCAGCTTATGAACCGTCGCACCGGCCTGCGCCGGTGCGACGGGCGGGGGTGTGCGAACTTAGGCGTGCGCAGCGCGCGTCGGCGCCTGCCGATACGCCCACGCCAGCATGATCAGCGCGCCGACGATCATCGGCAGCGACAGCACCTGGCCCGAGGTGATCGGCAGCCCGAACACGGTGGTTTCCCAGTCCGGCACACGGAAGTACTCGGTGGCGAAACGCGCGCAGCCGTACAGCAGGGTGAACATGGCGCCCACCGCCAGGCGCGGGCGCTGCTTGCGCGCATACGGCCACAGGATCAGGAACACCACGATCCCATCCAGCAGCATCTGGTACAGCGGCGACGGATGGCGCGGGCCTTCGACACCCGGCCACAGCATGGCCCAGGGCAGGCTGGCGTCGGCGATGCGGCCCGGCAGTTCGGCGTTGATGAAGTTGCCGAGACGCCCGGCGGCGTACCCGAGCGGCACCATCGGCGCGATGAAGTCGTAGACGTCGAGCAGGTTGCGCTTCGATTTGCGGGCCCACAGCGCCATCGCGATCAGCACGCCGAGGAAACCGCCGTGGAAGGACATGCCGCCGCGCCAGACCATGAAGATCTCGAGCGGGTTCTGGAGAAAGTACAGCGGCTGGTAGAACAGCACTTCGCCCAGCCGGCCGCCCAGCACCACGCCGAGCATGCCGTAAAAGAGCATGTCGTCGAGGTCCTCGGCCTTCCAGCCTTGCGCCGCGATGTGCGGCTGCTTGATGCGCACCCGTCCCAGGATCAGGAACAGGGCAAAGGCGACCACGTACATCAGGCCATACCAATGGATCTGCACCGGGCCGATGGCGAAGGCGATGGGGTCCGGCTGCGGGTGTACTAGCATGTTCTATTCTTTCTCGATCAGTTCCAGGAAGCCCCTGAGCACGGGCGAATCGCTGTCGCGGCGCCAGGCCACCCCGAGTTCGGTCAGTGGCGTGGGCTCGACCAGGGCACGGTATTCTACGCCCGCGCGCATCAGGTTCGACACGGATTGTGGCACAAGTGCCAATCCCATGCCGCCGGAGACCAGGCTGACGATGGTCTGCATCTGGATCGCTTCCTGCCCGATCACGGGCGTGAGGCCCGCCGCGCGGAAGGTGGCGAGGATGGCGTCGTGCAGCTGCGGCGCCAGCGTGCGCGGGAAGATCACCAGCGGCAACGGCGGCAGCGTGCGCAGGCTGACCGGGCCCTCAGCGCGCAGCGCCTGCAGCCCCGCGGGCGCGCACAGGATCAATGGCTCTTCCAGCACCTTGCGGTAGGCGACGGATGTATCGAGCCGGCCGGGGAGTGGCGGGATCACGAAGCCGGCGTCGATGCGGCCGTGCAGCAGCTCCTCGGCCTGCACGTCGCTGGTCGCTTCGCGCAGCACCAGCTGCACCTGCGGGTAGGCGCTGCGGTAGCGCTGCAGGATGGCCGGCAGCACCGAATAGTCGGCGGTAGAGACAAAGGCGAGCGTCAGGCGGCCCGCCTCGCCGGCCGCGGCGCGCTGGACCAGGCCGGGCAGGGCGCCGGCATCCTCGAGCAGGCGGCGCGCTTCCGGCAGCAGGGCAGTGCCGGCGGGCGTGAGCGTGACTTGTCTACGGTTGCGCAGGAACAGCGGCGTGCCAAGCTGGCTTTCCAGATTGGCGATGCTCTGGGATAGCGGCGGCTGCGTCATGTGCAGGCGCTCGGCGGCGCGGCCGAAGTGCAGTTCTTCGGCGACGGTGACGAAATGGCGCAGCTGGCGAAGTTCGAAGTTCATTGATACACGCAGTATATGGGACGAGCCCGGTGATACATGCAGCATATCACCCTGCGGTTTGTGAACTTACTTACGCCTGGCGTTCTTGTCGAAAGCCTGTTTGACGCGCGATTCGCGGCGGTTCTTGTCGACGTTGTGTGCCTTCTTCTTGTCGAGTCCAAGCATCTTCTCGATGAACTCGAACCAGATGAAGGCGAACACCATCAGCCCGACGATCCACCACCAGGACAGGTCGGCGAAACGCCAGACTTCGAAAAAGCGCAGGCCGCAGAGCGCGGCGATCAAGAGGATGAGCGGCATAAGAGACTCCTTAGGCAGCCATCTTACAAATAAAGTGATGCTGTGTGGCAAAATCAAGATGCGCCGTTGTATGCCGGTTACAGAGTGTATCCGTGGCTACAGAGTGTTTCACGGGATGGAACGGGTGACAATTCACGGTAGAATGCAGATGTTATGAACTTGGAGAAACAAATGAAACGGTCTTTGTTGTTGAGTGTGGCACTGATGGCCTTCGCGTCGACGAGCGCGTTCGCCCAAGCCGACCTGGCGAAGGCCAAGAACTGCATGGCCTGCCACGCGGTTGCCAACAAACTGGTCGGTCCTTCTTACAAGGACGTCGCCGCCAAGTACGAGGGCCAGAAAGGCGCCGAGGACAAGCTGGTGCAGAAGGTCATCAAGGGCGGTGCGGGCACCTGGGGCCCGGTGCCGATGCCGGCCAACCCGCAGGTGAGCGAGGCGGAAGCGCGCAGCCTGGTGAAATGGGTGCTGACGCAGAAATAAGCTGCGTCTCCCTGACGTGAAAGAAGCGCGCCTGTGCGAGCAGAGCGCGCTTTTGTCTTTGGCGCTGTTCGCGTTAATTCGGTGAACCAGTGCCGGGACCGCTTGTCTTATCCATTGTCGAGTTAGCTCATGGAGAGACGGCGATGCAAGGTATGGCGTTCGAGGAATTGTTCGGGGCGTTGACCGAACTGCAGCTGGACAGCACGGAACTTGCCCG
>Ga0265798_10000900_pt1 | contig 47438 bp, 48 predicted proteins | sample P3T30metagenome_FD_192430 | JGI IMG/M metagenome (GOLD analysis project Ga0265798, IMG submission 192430) | Plant litter microbial communities from East Loma Ridge, Irvine, California - P3 T30 | ecosystem: Environmental > Terrestrial > Plant litter > Unclassified | place: USA: California...
CACCCTCCTCCATCATGACCGAACAATTCGCCAAAAAAGCGGAGGCCTGGTCGGCCCGCTTCTCCGAACCCGTCTCCGACCTCGTCAAGCGCTATACCGCCTCCGTCTTCTTCGACAAGCGCCTCGCCCTGTTTGACATCCAGGGCTCGCTGGCCCACGCCGAGATGCTGGCGGCGCAAGGCATCATCAGTCTTGATGACCGCGCCGAAATCGAACGCGGCATGGCCCAGATCCGCGGCGAGATCGAGGCCGGCCAGTTCGAGTGGCTGCTCGACCTGGAGGACGTGCACCTGAACATCGAGAAGCGCCTGACCGAACTGGTCGGCGACGCCGGCAAGCGCCTGCACACCGGCCGTTCCCGCAACGACCAGGTGGCAACCGACATCCGCCTGTACATGCGCGCCGCCATCGACGACATTCTGGCCCTGCTGAAGGGACTGCGTGGCGCCCTCACCGACCTGGCGGAGAAGCACGCCGACACCATCATGCCGGGCTTTACGCACCTGCAGGTGGCGCAGCCGGTGACCTTCGGCCACCATCTGCTGGCCTATGTCGAGATGTTCGGCCGCGATGCCGAGCGCATGCAGGACACGCGCCGCCGCGTGAACCGCCTGCCGCTGGGTGCCGCCGCCCTGGCGGGCACCACCTTCCCGATCGACCGCCTGCGCGTGGCCAAAACCCTCGGCTTCGACGACGTCAGCCACAACTCGCTCGATGCTGTGTCTGATCGCGACTTCGCGATCGAGTTCACGGCGGCCGCATCGGTCTTGATGATGCACATCTCGCGCATGTCGGAAGAGCTGGTGACCTGGATGAGCCCGCGTGTCGGCTTCATCGACATCGCCGACCGCTTCTGCACCGGCTCCTCGATCATGCCGCAGAAGAAGAACCCGGACGTGCCGGAGCTGGCGCGCGGCAAAACCGGCCGCGTCTATGGTCACCTGATGGGCCTGCTGACCCTGATGAAGGGCCAGCCGCTGGCCTACAACAAGGACAACCAGGAGGACAAGGAGCCGCTGTTCGACACCGTCGACACGGTGCTGGACACCCTGCGCATCTTCACCGACATGGCCGCCGGCATCACCGTGAAAGCCGGGAACATGCGCGCCGCCGCCCTGCAGGGCTATGCGACCGCCACCGACCTGGCCGACTACCTGGTCAAGAAGGGCCTGCCTTTCCGCGATGCCCACGAAGCCGTGGCGCATGCGGTGCGCGCCTGCGACGATGCCGGCTGCGACCTGTCCGAGATGCCGCTGGAACGCCTTCAGGCATTTTCGCCGCTGATCGGGCAGGACGTGTTCGCGGTGCTGACGCTGGAAGGTTCGGTCGCCGCGCGCGATCACGTGGGCGGCACCGCGCCGAACCAGGTGCGCCAGGCCATCGAGCGCGTGCGCAAGCAGCTGGCAGACTGATGCCTGCCCGGCGCCCGCAAGGCCGGGCGCATCAAACGACAACGGCGCTCATTCGAGCGCCGTTGTTCTTTCTACCTGGAGAAGGGCAGGATTACGCTTTACGGCGGCGCAGACCGAAGATGCCGGCCAGGCCGAAGCCCAGCAGCGCCATGGTGCCCGGTTCCGGCACCACGTTCCAGCCGATGGCGTCGTACATCTTCAGGTCCATCTGGCTGATCGCCATGACTTCGCCGTAGGCTGCGGTCGGATCCAGGATGCCGATGCCCTGGTTGTCCTTCCAGTGGCTGGCCTGGCGGCCGTCGCCGAACGAGACACCGTTCGAGAAGGTCGCGAGGTTCGAGCCGCAGTTGTCCAGCGAGAAGTACTTGGTGCGGTTGTCGGCCGTCCAGTCGATGTCCGCGCCTGCCGCCTTGCTATCGGGCGAGCAGCGGAACAGGTCGGTCGGGGCGATGTAGGTGAAAGCCGAGTCCGCGAAGTTACCGCTGCGGTTACCGTCCAGGGTGTCAACACCGCTGACGAAGCCCAGCGCGTGGCCGATTTCGTGGGTGGCCACGCCGATGAAGTCGATGGCGTTCGAAGCGACGCCATTGGTCGGATCGAAGTCCCAGTTGTAGCTGCTGCTGAACGAAACCGAGCCGTCGCTCAGCGGGTCATAGGCATCCAGCAGGCCGACGGCACGTGCGTTGGCGCTGGTCATGCGGATCGTGCTGTTATTGGCGTCGCAGTCGTTATCCACGAACGGCTTGGCGCTGCCGACACCGTTCGGATTGACGCCGGTGCCGTTCATGTAGACGTTCAGGCAGCTGCTCTTCGACAGGTTCGCAGTGGCCATCTGGTCGGTGGCGCCCCAGGCGTCGGCGATCAGCGCATTGCGGTAGTCGTCATAGCTGACGGTGCCGCGGGTCGAGCTGGTCGAGCCGAGCACGTTAGGGGCGAGCTGCGAAAAACCGATCTTCAGGTTGACCTGTACATCGTCGTGCAGCACCGCGCTCCAGCGATTGGCCGCCGCCTGGAAGCCGCTCAGTGCGCGCGCGTCCATGTCCGGGGCGTAGGTGAAATTGATCACCATTGCGTCGGCCGAGCCGGCAAAGGCGCAGGCCAGCAAAGGAGCCATCTTGAAGATTTTTTTCAGGTTTTTCATGTCTCTTTCCGCGTGTCGTTAATTTGTTATCGCGATCCGCTATGGGAATCGTCAATTTCAGATAAGCAAATTTCAGGCCAGAAAGAGCAAGTATTTGTTTCCAATGGAAAATTTATTTTCGAAGCGAAATTTTCGGTGGCGAATGTAAATATTTCCGACAGTTTCTGCCATTTCCTCGCGAACGCCGGTGCTTTTCTTCCCTACGTAAAATCCTCCACAGCACGGCTACTTACTGAGGATTTTGATTATGCAGCGCTACAGGAACCTCGGCGGCGAATCGGGCGTGGTCGCCTACGACATCGACGCCGGCCAGATCATCGTCCAGTTCAGGAACGGCGAACGCTACCTCTACACCGAGGACAGCGCCGGCGCCGCCAACGTCGCCAGGATGCAGGCGCTGGCCAGGGCGGGCCGCGGCCTGTCCAGCTTCATCAGCCAGCACGTGCACGACCGCTACGAGCGCAAGGTCAATTCCGGTAAGATCTATTGATGACCCAAACTCCCCTGCCCGACCGCCTTTTTTCCGCCTTCCTGTTCGACATGGATGGCACCATCCTTACCTCGATCAAGGCCGCCGAACGCGTCTGGGGTCGATGGGCTGCCAGCCACGGCCTGGACGTCGACGCCTTCCTGCCGACCATCCACGGCAAGCGCACCGAAGAGACCATCCGCGCCCTCGGCTTGCCGGGCGTCGATCCGGTGCGCGAGGCGGCTTTCATTACCCGTGCCGAGATCGAGGACGTGGCCGGCGTCGAAGCGATCCGCGGCGTGGCCGACTTCCTGGCCAGCCTGCCGCGCGGGCGCTGGGCCATCGTCACCTCGGCGCCACGCCTGCTGGCCGAAGCGCGCATCGCCGCCGCCGGCCTGCCGATCCCGGATGTGCTGGTGGCCGCCGAGGACGTCGAGCGCGGCAAGCCGGCGCCCGATCCCTTCCTGCTGGGCGCGCGCAAGCTGGGCGTGGAACCGGGCGACTGCCTGGTGTTCGAGGACACGCTGGCGGGATTGCAGTCCGCCGCGGCGGCAGGGATGGCGAGCATCGTGGTGACCACGACGCATTCGCATCCGCTGGAGATCGAGGTCAGCGCCGTAGTCGATTACGAAGACCTGCGGGTCATACAGACGCCGGACGCCTTGATGCTCATGTCGGTCAAGGACTGAATCCAGCGCCAGGCTGTTCGCTAGCGAGGCTCCCCGGGATTGACGCCGTCCTGCTCGCCATGGTCGGCGATGTAGACACGCTGGTCCAGGGTCTCTTCCTTGATCGGCAGGCTCGTGGACGGCGCGGCGGACCGGTCCCGTTTCGGATACGGCGTGCCGTCGCGGTGGGTGTAGCTGTCGGTGCTGCCGTCGTACATCAGGTCGATGTCGGGATAGGTCGCCTTGTCTTCCTGGATGCGCGAGCCCACCGCCAGGAACAGCGCCGTGCCCCAGCCGCGGTTGACCAGGTGATGGCCGTTCGGGCGGCCGGCCGGGAAGGCGGCGCAGTCGCCGGCGCGCATCAGGGTCTCGCCCTCGTCGGTGATCAGGGTCAGCTCGCCGGACACGACCATCACGAATTCGTCCTCGTGCGTATGCCAGTGGCGCTGCGATGAGGCCGCCCCCGGCTGCAGCTCCGTCAGGTTGACGCCGAACTGGGTGATGCCGCCGGCGTCGCCCAGCGCCTGCCGGCTGCGCCCGTTGACGGCCTCGGCGAAGGGATCGGGATAACCGGTGCCGGTCAGCACGGGAATACTGCTCAGGTCTAGCCTCGACATGGACATTCCTCATTGATGGATTAGTGAAGCGGGATTAGTGATGCGGGTTCGGACAAGTGACAGTGTATAGTAGCCAAAAAGCCGGAACCAACACGCATGTCCACGCAAGCAAACCCCCAGCAAGTCGCCATTCTGCAGTCTCCCCACAAGGTCAAGCTCATCGCCGCCGTCGCCGGCGCCGGCAAGACCACGACGCTTGCGATGGAAGCGCGCCAGGCACGCGACGACGGCCTGTCCGAACGCGCCATCCTGGCCCTGTGCTTCTCGCGCGGCGCGCGCCTGCGCTTCCATGAAAAGCTGAAGGAGGAAATGGGCGAGGACAGCACCGTCTTTGTGATGACGGTCGAGGACTTCGCGCGCCAGCTGATCGAAGACCTGGCCGAGAAGGGCCGCATCACCCGCCCCGTCGCCCACGCCGACGTCGAAGGCATCCGCGGCGAACTGGTCGCGGCCGCCGCGCGCGTCTGGCAGCGCTACCAGGAACAGGGCGTGCGCAGCGACTTCAATTTCGGCCTCGACGAGAACAACCAGCACCTGGACGACATCGCGCGCCGCCTGGCCCAGTTGAAGGCCGCGCTCGCCACCTTCGAGTTCGCGCCGAAGGACAACGAGAACTTCGCCGAAGAGAACGACGACGACGCCGACTACGATGAGAGCGGCGACGGCGAGCTGGCCGGCCAGCCGGACCCGATCGAGGACATCATCCGCGAGTACGAGGCGGCGCGCCATCCCTACCCCGACGACTTCCGCTGGCAGGGTCCGAACGACGCCGTCACCGACCTGGTCTACCTGCTGCAGCGCCAGCCTTCGCTGGCCCAGGAGCTGCGCCGCTGGTCGCTGTACCTGGTCGACGAATGGCACGATGTGAACGCCGCCGAATTCGAACTGCTTGCGCGGCTGCGGCGCGGTGCGCGCCTGGTGGTGGCCGGCGACAGGGACCAGACCATCAACCGCGAGCGCGGCGCCGACCCAAGCTTCTCCGGCCAGCGCTTCACGGACGCCTACCGCGCGGACGGCAAGCGCTTCCCGCTGGGGATGTCCTACCGCTTCGGCCCGGACGCGGCGGCGCTGGCCGACCACCTGACGCACAACGGCTGCGAAGGCCGGCCGGACCGCGCCACGCTCGTGAAGCGCGTGGCCTACGACCCCACGCAGCCGGGCACCTGTGCGCGCCTGGTGGCCGACACCATCCGCGAGGCCCTGCAGAAGGGCCGCCCCAAGCCCAGCAACCGCGACTTTGCCGTGGTGCTGCGCGACGTCGACCAGAGCATCGACATCGAGACCGCGCTGATGGAAGCGAAGATCCCGTACAAATGCGACGGCTTCGAGACCTTCCTGCTGCTGCCGGAGATCCTGCTGCTGCGCGGCGTCCTGCATTACGCCTGCGCCGATTACACATCCCTGAAGGGCCACCCCGAGACCTGCGTGCAGATGGTGCTGGCCCTGTCGCGCTATTTCTATCTCACGCGCGACCCCAGGCACTGGAACCTGGAAGGGGCCGGGCGCCGCTCGGTGCTGGGTTATGCGCAGGACGAGGTGCGGCGCACGCCGGACGTGCTGCAAAGCTTCTTCGACGGCGCCCTGCTGCGCGAAACCGAATTCGACAGCCCGCAGGCGCGCCAGTCGAAGAACCTGATCCGGCCGGTCATCGCGAAGATGGCGGCGATGCGTGCCAACGCGAGCGCCTACGAGCTGCTGGCCATGCTATGCAGCGAAGTCGACCTGCACGACGCGACCAGCCGCGCCTTCGTCAGCCGCGAACGCGTCGCCTCGGCGCGCCGTTCGATCGATGCGTTTTTACGCTTTGCATCGACGCACGGCCAGGTACCCGCCGCCGAGTTCCTGGCGCGGCTGACGCAGATGGAAAACGACGTCGCGCTGGTGCGCAAGTCGAAGAACGCGAACAGCATCGGCACGCGGCGCAGCCTGGTGCGGGTAACCACCATCCAGGCAGCCAAGGGACGCGAGTGGCCGTACGTGCTGGTGCCCTTCCTGCAGCAGGACGAGTTCGTGCGCACGCGCGACGCGACCAACGAGGTGAGGCACCTGTATGTGGGTTTGACGCGGGTGATGAAGGAGCTGGTGTTGTTCGAGCCGGATGCGGCGTCGGCGGGAAGGCGGCTGGCTTACCTATCCTGACGTCGTTCCCGCGCAGGCGGGAACCCAAGTGTGCACGCGCGTATCGTTAGCTCATGCAGAACTTGGGTCCCCGCCTTCGCGGGGACGACGGCAGGGTATCAACCCCGCTTCTGCACCAGCGTCAGGATGTCGTAGCTCGCCACCAGCTCGTCGTTCTGGTTGGTCACCTGCACGTCCCACGCCACCACGCCCTGCCCGCGGCCCTGTTCGTCGGTGCGGTTGCGGTCCACCTTGCGCTTGCAGGTGAGGCGCGCGCGGATGGTGTCGCCGATTGCCACCGGCGCCACGAAGCGCAGGTTGTCGAGGCCGTAGTTGGCCAGCACCGGGCCCGGCGCCGGCGAGACGAACAGGCCGGCCGCCGCTGACAGCACGAAGTAGCCGTGCGCGATGCGCTTGCCGAACTGGGTGTCCCTGGCCGCGATCTCGTCGAAGTGCATGTAGAAGTAGTCGCCCGAGACGCCGCCGAAGTTGACGATGTCCGCTTCGCTCACGGTGCGGCGGTGGGTCAGCAGCGAGTGGCCGATCTCCAGGTCTTCGAACCAGCGGCGGAACGGGTGGATCTCGCTTTCCTTGACCTCGGCGCCGCGCACGTATTCGCCGGTCACGGCCGCCAGCATGGTCGGCGAGCCCTGCACCGCGGCGCGCTGCAGGAAGTGTTTCACCGCGCGGATGCCGCCCAGCTCTTCGCCGCCGCCGGCGCGTCCGGGGCCGCCGTGCTTCAGCTGCGGCAGCGGCGAGCCGTGGCCGGTCGAATCGACGGCCGCCACACGGTCGAGGATGTGCACGCGGCCGTGCGAGGCCGCCGCCACCGGCACCGCATGCGCGGCGATGGCCGGATCCCTGGTCACGAGCGTCGTCACCAGGCTGCCCTTGCCGCGTGCCGCGAGGTGCAGGGCTTCGTCGATGTCGCGGTAGGTCATCATGGTGCTGACCGGGCCGAAGGCTTCGATGTCGTGCACGGCATCGTTGATCAAGCCGTTGCGGCACAGGATCAGGGTTGGCGAGAAGAAGGCGCCGCTGGCGCAGTTTTCACCGACCGGATTGAAACCGTCGCGCGCGCTGAACAGCACTTCGTTGCCGCGCGCGAGCATCTCGACACGCTCGGACACGTCGCGGTGCTGGTCCATCGAGGCCAGCGCGCCCATGCGCACGCCCTCGACCTTCGGATTGCCGACCACGATTTTCGCCAGGCGCGCGCGCAGGCGCTCGCCCACGGCCTCGGCATGCTGTTCCGGCACGATGACGCGGCGGATCGCCGTGCACTTCTGGCCGGCTTTACCGGTCATCTCGCGCGCGACTTCCTTCACGAACAGGTCGAATTCCTCGTCGTCCGGGGTCACGTCCGGTGCCAGGATGGCGGCGTTCAGCGAGTCGGCTTCGGCCGTGAAAGGCACGGCTTCGCGGATCAGGTTCGGATTCGCGCGCAGCCTGGCGGCGGTGTCGGCCGAACCGGTGAAGGTGACGGCGTCGAAGCCGGTCATGCGGTCCAGCAGGTCGCCGGTCGAGCCGATCACCAGCTGCAGGCTGCCTTCCGGCACCAGGCCGGATTCCATCATCATCTTGACCGTCGCGTGGGTCAGGTAGCTGGTGGCGGTGGCCGGCTTGACGATGCAGGGCATGGCGGCCAGGAAGCTGGGCGCGAATTTTTCCAGCATGCCCCAGATCGGGAAGTTGAAGGCGTTGATGTGCACCGCGACGCCGCCGCGCGGCACCAGGATGTGGGTGCCGGCAAAGCCGCCGCGCTTGCCCAGCGCCAGGGCCGGGCCTTCATGCAGCACATTCGAGGACGGCAGCTCGCGCGACCCCATGCTGGCATAGGCGAACAGGGTGCCGATGCCGCCTTCGACGTCGACCCAGCTGTCCGGGCGGGTGGCGCCGGTCAGGTGCGAAATCTCGTACAGCTCTTCCTTGCGCTCCATGAGGTACAGAGCCAGGGCTTTCAGGCGCTGGGCGCGCTTCTGGAAGTCGAGCTGCATCAGTTCGCGCACGCCCTGCTTGCGGGCATAGGTGAGCGCCTCGTCGAAGTCGATCGGTTCAAGATGGGTGTGGTAGATCAGCTGGTTGTCCAGCGCACTGTGCAGGGGCTGGTGGGCCGATTCGCCGTGCCAGCGGCCGGCGATGTAGCTTTGCAGGGTGGTCGGGGTCATTATTTCTGTCTCCTTCGGTCAGTTTGGTCTAACGTCAGTTTTTCGAATTCGGGTGCTTTTTACTTGGGTCCCCGCCTGCGCGGGGACGACGTTGGCTCGTCGTTCCCGCGGAGGCGGGAACCCAAGTTGCACGCATATTGCTAACTTTTCTTCGGCTTGTGCGGCTCATCAAACACCATCCGCCCACGCCCCGGCTCCACTTCGGTCAGCGCCTCGACTTCGCGCAGCGAGGTCATCGAGCGCACGGCCAGGTCGTGGTACTGCCGCGTGCCGTAGCTCTTCCACGCGATCTCCTCATCCGATACGGGACGGATCACCTTGGCCGGCGCGCCCAGCACCAGGCTGCGCGGCGGGATCGCCATGCCAGCCTTCACGAAGGCGGCGGCGCCGACGATGGATTCCGCGCCGACCACGGCCTTGTCCATCACCACCGCATTCATGCCGACCATCGCATTGCGGCCCACGCGGCAGCCGTGCAGCACGGCGCCGTGGCCGATGTGGCCGTCCACCTCGACCACGGTGTCATCCTCCGGAAAGCCGTGCATCACGCAGGTGTCTTGCACGTTGGCTCCCTCCTCGAGAATCAGGCGCCCGAAGTCGCCGCGCAGCGAGGCCAGCGGGCCGACATAGCAGCGCGGACCGACGATCACGTCGCCGATCAGTACCGCGGTCGGGTGCACGTAGGCGGTCGGATGGACCACCGGACGGATGCCGTCGATTTCGTAGACCGGCATCTCAGACCCGCTCGACGATGAGGGCGATCCCTTGCCCGACGCCGATGCACATCGTGCACAGCGCGTAGCGCCCGCCGGTGCGGTGCAGCTGGTTGACGGCGGCGGTGACGAGACGCGCACCGGAAGCGCCCAGCGGGTGGCCGAGCGCGATCGCGCCGCCGTTCGGGTTCACGCGCGGGTCGTCGTCCGCAATGCCGAGGTCGCGCAGCACCGCCAGGCCCTGCGAAGCGAAGGCTTCATTCAGCTCGATCACGTCCATCTGCTCGATGGTCAATCCGGTCATCTTGAGCAGCTTCTTTGTCGCCGGCGCCGGGCCGAAGCCCATGATGCGCGGCTCCAGGCCGACGGTGGTCATGCCGACCACGCGCGCACGCGGAGTGAGCTTGTACTGGTCGATGGCTGCCGAGGATGCCAGCAGCAGCGCGCAGGCGCCGTCGTTCACGCCCGATGCGTTGCCGGCGGTGACCGAACCGTCCGGCGTGACCACGCCCTTCAGCTTGGCCAGGCCTTCCATCGTCACGTCAGGACGCGGATGCTCGTCGGTGTCGAACACGCGCGACTCGCCTTTTTTCCCATGCAAAGTCACCGGCACGATCTCTTCCCTGAACACGCCGGCGGCGTGCGCGGCCGCCCATTTCTGCTGGCTGCGCAGCGCGAAGGCATCCTGGTCTGCGCGGGCGATGCCGAATTCCTTCGCCACGTTCTCGGCGGTTTCCGGCATCGAGTCGATGCCGTACTGCGCCTTCATCTTCGGGTTCACGAAGCGCCAGCCGATGGTGGTGTCCTCGATCCTGGCGGTACGCGAGAAAGCAGTGTCGGCCTTGGCCATCACGAAGGGCGCGCGGGTCATGCTCTCGACGCCGCCGGCGACGATCAGGTGCGCTTCGCCGGTCTTGATCGCACGCGCGGCCATGCCGACCGCATCCAGGCTGGAGCCGCACAGGCGGTTGATGGTGCTCCCCGGGACGCTCGGCGGCAGGCCCGCCAGCAGGCCCGCCATGTGGGCCACGTTGCGGTTGTCCTCGCCGGCCTGGTTGGCGCAGCCGTAGTAGACGTCGTCGACCCTGGCCCAGTCGACAGTCGGGTTGCGCTCGATGAGCGCCGCGATCGGCAGCGCGGCCAGGTCGTCCGCGCGCACGCCGGCGAGCGAACCGCCGAAGCGGCCGAAGGGGGTGCGGATGGCGTCGACGATGTATGCGTCAGTCATGAATGAATCTCCTTGATTATTGTTTGCGCTGGTCGACCACGCGCCGGGCCTTGCCGGTCAGCGAACGCTCGATGCCCTGGCTGGGCAGCAGGTTCACGCTGGTGGTGACGCCGATATAAGTCTTGATGCGGTGCTGCAGTTCCTGGGTGAGCATCTGCACCTGGTCCCCGGTGAATTCGCCTTCGCGCAGCTCGCAGCGCACTTCGAGCTTGTCGAGGTGGCCATCCTTGCTGACCACCAGCTGGTAGTGCGGGGCCAGCGCCGGCATCTGCAGCACCTGTTCCTCGACCTGGCTGGGAAAGACGTTGACGCCACGGATGATCAGCATATCGTCGGAGCGCCCAGTGATGCGGCCCATGCGGCGCATGGCGCGGGAAGTGGGCGGCAAGAGCCTGGTGAGGTCGCGGGTGCGGTAGCGGATGATGGGCAGCGCTTCCTTGCTGAGGGAGGTGAACACCAGCTCGCCCTCTTCGCCGTCGGGCAGCACTTCGCCGGTGTCCGGGTCGATGATCTCCGGGTAAAAATGGTCTTCCCAGATCACCGGGCCGTCCTTGCTCTCGATGCATTCGCTGGCCACGCCCGGCCCCATCACTTCGGACAGGCCGTAGATGTCGACCGCGTCGATGCCGGCGGCCGTTTCGATCTCGCTGCGCATGGCGTCGGTCCAGGGCTCGGCGCCGAAGATGCCGACCTTCAGCGAGGACGTCGCCGGGTCGATCCCCTGGCGCCTGAATTCCTCGACGATGTTCAGCATGTACGAAGGCGTGACCATGATGATCGAGGGCTGGAAATCCTGGATCAGCTGGACCTGCTTTTCGGTCTGCCCGCCGGACATCGGCACCACGGTGCAGCCCAGGCGCTCGGCGCCGTAGTGCGCGCCCAGGCCGCCAGTGAACAGGCCGTAGCCGTAGGCGACGTGGACCATGTCGCCGGGACGGCCGCCGGCCGCGCGGATCGAACGCGCCACCAGGTCGGCCCAGGTGTCGATGTCGCGCCTGGTGTAGCCGACCACGGTCGGCTTGCCGGTGGTGCCGCTCGAGGCGTGCACGCGCACCACCTGTTCCCTCGGCACCGCGAACAGGCCGAACGGGTAGTTGTCGCGCAGGGTCTTCTTGGTCGTGAAGGGGAATTTCGCCAGGTCGGCCAGGGTGTCGAGGTCGTCCGGGTGCACGCCCGCCTCGTCGAAAGCACGGCGGTAGTGCGCCACGTTCTCGTAGGCGTGCCGCAGCGTCTGTTTCAGACGCGCCAGCTGCACGGCCTGCAGCTCGTCGCGGCTGGCGCGCTCGATCGGTTCGAGATCGCCGGGTTGGGGGATGCGCTGCACCATTCTGCTCTCCTATTGCTCGGTATTGCCCACTTCCGCCACCATGCCGTTCACACGGTGGGACTTGCCGCGGAAGAGCGCCACCTTGCGCCCTTCCTGATTGGTGACGACGATGTCGTAGACGCCGGTCTTGCCGGACAGCGCCTGCTCGACCGCTTCGGCGGTAAGCAAGTCGCCCTCGCGGCCGGGCGCCAGGTAATCGATGCTGCAGCCCGCGCCGACCGTATTGAAGTTGTGCGAGTTGCAGGCGAAGGCGAAGGCGCTGTCGGCCAGCATGAAGATGTAGCCGCCGTGGCAGGTGCCGTGGCCGTTCAGCATGTCCTCGCGCACGCGCATGCGCATCAGGGCGTAGCCGGGGCGGATGGCATCGAGCGTCATGCCCAGCTTCCGGCTGGCCGGATCGCGTTCGTACATGGTCTTGCCGGCCAGTTCGGCCAGCTGCTGGGCATCAAACTGCATGGAAGCGTGCTCCCGACGGATTGGCCGCCAGCTTGCGGCGCAGCAGCGGCGACATGCGGTAGCGGTCTTCACCGTACACCTGCGCCAGGTTGTGCAGCACGGCGGCGATATGCGGCAGGCCGACCGCATCGGCCCAGGCCAGCGGCCCGCGCGGATAGTTCACGCCTTTCTGCATCGCGATGTCGACGGCGCGCGCGCTGCACACGCCCTGGTTGACGGCGTCCGCCGCCTCGTTGGCCAGCATGGCGACGGTGCGCATCACCGCCATGCCGGGCACGTCGTCCAGGCGCGTGACCGTGAAGCCGGCGGCCTGGAACAGGCCGACCGCGCCCTGCCAGGCTTTCTCGCTGCACTGGTCGGCGCGTGCCAGCGCGATGCGCGTGCCCCTGGCCGGGTCCAGCATCAGGTCGAACAGCACGGTGTCCGGATGGTTGTCGTCGAACGCGCGCTGGGTGGCGCTGCGGCCGTCGGTCAGGTAGATGGCGGCGCCATGTACGTGGAAGGCCGGCGCCTCGCGCGTGTCGGTGCCGTCGAACATCGAAGGGTGGCTGAACGCGACGCCGGCCGCCGCCAGGCGCTCGGTGACGACGGCCTGCAGCGCATCGAAGACCGGATCAGGCACATCGCGCTTGCGGGTGATGCGCACCGTGTGCGGGCGCTCGGCTTCCGGCTCGGCCTGCGCCACGGGTGCGGCGACGCCTTCGCCATAGCGATAAAAACCGCGGCCCGATTTGCGGCCCAGGAAGCCGGCATTCACCAGTTCCTGCTGGACCACCGAAGGCGTGAAGCGCGGGTCGTTGAAATAGGCCTTGAAGACCGACTGCGTGACCGAAAAATTGACGTCGTGGCCGATCAGGTCCATCAGTTCGAAAGGACCCATGCGGAAACCGCCCGCTTCGCGCATCACGGCGTCCAGCGTGGCGGCATCGGCGGCCTGTTCCTGCAGCAGGCGCAGCGCTTCGGCGTAATAGGGTCGCGCCACGCGGTTGACGATGAAGCCCGGCGTCGATTTGGCGTGCACCGGGTTCTTGCCCCAGGCTTCGGCGGTGGCGAAGACGGTATCGGCCACGCTTTTATCGGTGGCGACGCCGCTGATCACTTCGACCAGCGCCATCAGCGGCACCGGGTTGAAGAAGTGCATGCCGACCAGGCGCTCCGGGCGCTTCAGCTGCGCGGCAATGGCGGTGACCGAGATCGACGAGGTGTTGGTGGCCAGGATGCAGCCCGTCGCGACGAGGTCTTCCAGCTCGGCGAACAGCTTGCGCTTGACGTCCAGGTCTTCGACGATGGCTTCGACTACCAGCGCCGCCTCTTTCAGTTCCGCCAGCGAGGCCGCCGGCTGCAGGCGCTCGCGTGCCAGGTCGGCTTCCGCGGCGCCCATGCGGCCCTTCTCGACCAGCTTGTCGTAGGCCTTGCCGACGCCGGCGATGGCTTTGCTGACCGCTTCCGGCCGCGTGTCGTAGACCAGTACGGGATGCCCCGCGGCTGCCGCCACCTGGGCGATGCCCGAACCCATGGCGCCGCTGCCGACGACGGCGACGACACTGCTTCTATCCAATGCGTGCGCCATCGTCTTATTCCCCTTTGAACTGCGGCTGGCGTTTTTCGATGAAGGCCGCCACGCCCTCGCGGTAGTCATGGCTGTAGCCCAGCTCGCGCATCATGCCGGCTTCCAGTTGCAGCTGCTGTTCCAGCGTGTTGGTCCAGCTGGCCAGCATCGCTTTCTTGGTGAAGGCCAGACCCTTGGTCGGCGCTTTCGCGAAGTGCTCGGCCATCGCCATCGCCTCGTCCATCAGCGCTTCGTCCGGCACGCAGCGCCAGATCAGGCCCCATTCCTCGGCCTTCTCGGCCGGCAGCTTGTCGCCCAGCAGGGCCAGGCCCATCGCGCGGGCCGGGCCGATCAGGCGCGGCAGCACCCAGGTGCCGCCGGTGTCCGGAATCAAACCCAGCTTGCAGAAGGCTTCGATGAAGCTGGCTGATTTCGCGGCCAGCACGATGTCGCAGGCCAGCGCCAGGTTGGCGCCGGCGCCGGCGGCCACGCCGTTCACCGCGCAGATCACCGGCATCGGCAGGGTGCGCAGGGTGGTGACCAGCGGCGCATAGAATTTTTCGACCGATTCGCCGAGGTCCACGCCTTTGCCGCCCGGTTCGACGGCGCGGTCGTTGAGGTCCTGGCCGGCGCAGAAGCCGCGGCCGGCGCCGGTCAGGACCAGCACGCGGGCGCTCTTATCGGCCTGGAGCTTGTCCAGCGCGTCGCGCACTTCGCGGTGCATGGCTTGCGTAAAACTGTTCAGGCGATCGGGGCGGTTTAGGGTGAGGACCGCGATGCCGTTGTCGATGCTGAATTTGATGGATTCGTAGCTCATGGTGTCTCCTCTTTTTATGCCGTCATTCCCGCGCAGGCGGGAATCCATGCTGAGTATCTACTCACGCGACGTATGGATTCCCGCTTTCGCGGGAATGACGGTGCAGGTACTTATTCGTGCACGTCGAAATCGACGACGACCTTGTCCGTCACCGGAAAACTCTGGCAACTCAGCACGAAGCCGCGCGCCACTTCATAGTCTTCCAGCGCGTAGTTGACGTCCATCTCCACCTGGCCTTCGAGCACCTTGCAGCGGCAGGTCGAGCACACGCCGCCCTTGCAGGAATAGCGCATGTCGATGCCCGCGCGCAGGCCGGCATCCAGCAGCGATTCCTTGTCCTTGTCCATCGTGAAGCTGGCGTGGACGCCATCCATGATCACAGTGACTTCGGTCTCGTGACGGACTTCCGCCGACACCGGGCGCGGTTTGCGCGGGGTCTGCGCCGCGCCGGCCGCGAACAGCTCGATGCGGATGCGCTCCTTCGGCATCCCGGCGCCGAGGAGCGCGTTCGAGACGCCGTGCATCATGTCTTCCGGACCGCAGATGAAGGCGTAGTCGACGTCTTCCACGCGCAGCCAGCGCTGGAAGAGCTGGCGGCATTTGTCTTCGGTGATGCGGCCGTGGAACAGCTCGACGTCCTGCGGCTCGCGGCTCATGATGTAGACCAGGTTCAGGCGCTCGAGGTACTGGTCCTTCAGGTCGGTCAGCTCGTCGCGGAAGATCACCGATGACGAGGCGCGGTTCCCGTACAGCAGGGTGAAGCGGCTGTTCGGCTCGGCCTGCAAGGTGGTCTTGATGATCGACAGGATGGGCGTGATGCCGCTGCCGGCCGCGAAGGCCAGGTAGTGGCGACGGCTTTCCGGCTCCAACGGCAGATTGAAACGGCCTTCCGGCGGCATCACGTCGATGGTGACGCCGGGGCGGATGCATTCGTTGGCCCAGGTCGAGAACAGGCCGCCGTTCACGCGCTTGATCGCCACGCGCAGGCGATTGTCCTGCACCGCCGAGCAGATCGAATAGGAGCGGCGCACGTCTTCGCCGTCGATCATCGCGCGCAGCGTCAGGTGCTGGCCCTGCTGGTAGTGAAAGGCGTCCTGCAAATGCGGCGGCACGTCGAAGGTGACCGCGATCGCGTCGCGCGTCTCATGCTTGACCTTGGCGACGGTCAGGGGATGGAATTTGCTCATCGTCTTAATGGCACTTAGTGACACTTGAAGTAGTCGAAGGGCTCGCGGCAGTCGAGGCACTGGTACAGCGCCTTGCATGGCGTCGAGCCGAACTGGCTGGTGAGGCGCGTGTGGTGGGAACCGCAGTGCGGGCAGCTGACATCCGGCTGCTGGATCGCGTGGCGCTTGACCCCGTGTTTCAGGCCGCTGATGTCGATCACCTGCTGCACCGGCGGGGCGATGCCGTAGCTTGTCAATGCCGCCTTGCCGGCTTCGCTCATCCAGTCGGTGGTCCAGGCCGGCGACAGGCGCGAGGCGATCCGCACGCGCTCGATGCCGCGCGCGCGCAGGGCGTTCTCGACGTCCTCGGCGATCACCTGCATGGCCGGGCAGCCGGAATAGGTCGGGGTGATGGTCACGACGACCTCGTCGCCCTCGAGGGCCACCTCGCGCACGATGCCGAGGTCCACCACCGAGATCACCGGGATCTCGGGATCGGGCACCTCGCCGAGCCAGGCCCATACTTGCGCGGTATCGATAGCCATCGCCGCCTCCATGGGTGTTACCACTCGACGCCGGGATAGGCGCGCTGCAGGAACTGCATCTCGGCCAGCACGTAGCCGAGGCGTTCGCTGTGCCGGCCCTGCTTGCCGCCGCGCTGCATGTAGGCGTCCGGCGATGGCATGGTCAAAGTGGCTTCCTCGAAGACTTCGGATACGTGCTGCAGGAAGGCGTTGCGCAGCAGCTCCGCGGCAGGGGCCACGCCCTGCTCCACCATGGCCTGGTCGGCTTCGTCGTAAATGAAGGCTTCGCCGGCATAGGTCCACAGTTCGTCGACGGCGGCCTGCATCTTGGCGTGGCTGACGGGAGTGCCGTCGCCCAGGCGCACCACCAGGTCGCCGCTGCGGCGCAGGTGGTAAGTGACTTCCTTGATCGACTTTTCGGCGATCTCGGCGATGCGTTTATCGGTCGAGTTCAGCAGCTCGCGCATCAGGAAGTAGTGCCAGGTATCGAAGAAGAACTGGCGCACCATGACCATCGCGTAATCGCCGTTCGGCTGCTCGACCAGCAGCAGGTTGCGGAACTCGCGGCTGTCGCGCAGGTAGGCCAGGCGGTCTTCGTCGCGGCCCATGCCTTCGAGTTCGCCGGCGTAGGTCAGCCACATGCGGGTCTGGCCCAGCAGGTCGAGCGCGACGTTGGTGAGCGCCATGTCCTCTTCCAGCGCCGGCCCCTTGCCGCACAGCTGGGAGAGCTGCTGGGACAGGATCAGGGCGTTGTCGCCCTGGCGCAGCAGGTATTCGATTTTCGCCAGCTTCGCGTCCACGGCCGGCCTCACAGGTTCTTGACTTCTTCCGGCATCGGGAAGAAGGTCGGGTGGCGGTAAACTTTGCTGTTCGAGGGCTCGAACAGCGCGTCCTTGTCGCTCGGGCTGGAGGCGACGATGTCGGCCGCCTTCACGACCCAGATCGAGACGCCTTCGTTACGGCGCGTGTAGACGTCGCGTGCATTGTTGATCGCCATCTCGGCGTCCGGTGCGTGCAGGCTGCCGACGTGCTTGTGGGCCAGGCCATGCTGGCTGCGGATGAAGACTTCCCACAGCGGCCATTCTTTGCTCATTTTTTTGTCTCCGTATCAGCCGTCGCCCCCGCGAAGGCGGGGGCCCAAGTTTATTCGCAGGCGGCTCGCCCAAATTGGGTCCCCGCCTTCGCGGGGACGACGTAGTGTTATGCGGCTTGCTTGTCCGCCTGCTTGTCCGCATACGCCACCAGCGCATCGTGGAACCATTCGCCGTCTTCCCACGCCTTGACGCGGGTGCGCAGGCGCTCCTTGTTGCAGGGGCCGTTGCCCTTCAGGACGTTCTGGAATTCGCTCCAGTCGATCTCGCCGAAGTCGTAGCTGCCGCGTTCCTCGTTCCACTTCAGGTCCGGGTCGGGGATGGTAAGGCCGAGGAATTCGGCCTGCGGCACGGTCTGGTCGACCATGCGCTGGCGCAGCTCGTCATTCGAGAACAGCTTGATCCGCCACTGGCTCGACTGCGCGCTGTTGACCGACTCGGCATCCGAGGGGCCGAACATCATCAGCGAGGGCCACCACCAGCGGTTCAGCGCATCCTGGGCCATCGCCTTCTGCTCCGGCGAGCCCTGGGCCAGCTTCATCATGATGTCGTAGCCCTGGCGCGCGTGGAAGGACTCTTCCTTGCAGACGCGGATCATGGCGCGCGCATACGGCCCGTACGAGCAGCGGCACAGCGGGATCTGGTTGATGATGGCCGAGCCGTCGACCAGCCAGCCGATGGCGCCGATGTCGGCCCAGGTCAGGGTCGGGTAATTGAAGATGCTCGAGTACTTGGCTTTGCCCGAGTGCAGGGCTTCGAGCAGCTCGTCGCGCGAGACGCCGAGGGTTTCGGCGGCGCTGTACAGGTAGAGGCCATGGCCGGCCTCGTCCTGGATCTTGGCCAGCAGGATCGACTTGCGCTTGAGCGTGGGGGCGCGCGTGACCCAGTTACCTTCCGGCAGCTGACCGACGATCTCGGAGTGGGCGTGCTGGGAAATCTGGCGGATCAGGGTCTTGCGGTAAGCCTCGGGCATCCAGTCCTTCGGCTCGATCTTGACGCCGGCATCGATGCGGGCCTGGAAGGCTTGCTCTTCCGCGCTCATGTCGTCGCGGGTCTGGACCTTCTTGAGGCCGGTTTCTACCAGTTGGGCGTACATGGTGGTCTCCGTTGTGTTCTACCTGAATCCATAATACGATACAAAAAACGTGATGTACACCAGAATTTTGAATCATATCGAGATGCAACACGCTCCCGTATGCATCCTGATTGCGGTAAAGTAATCATATGAAAATGCTCACCAGCAACGACTGGATTACCCGCTTCCTTGCCACCGACCCGCCGCGCTCGAAGTCGCTGGTGATGACCATCTTCGGCGACGCCATCGCCCCGCATGGCGCGCGCCTGTGGCTGGGCAGCCTGATCGAACTGGTGGCACCGATGGGCGTGACCGACCGCCTGGTGCGCACCAGCGTGTTCCGCCTGGCGCAGGAAGGCTGGCTGGTCGCCAGCCGGGAGGGGCGCCGCAGCAGCTATGCCCTGCTGCCGGAAGCGCGGCCGCGTTTCGAGCGCGCCACCCGCCGCATCTACGCCCCGCCCGGCCTGGACTGGGATGGCCGCTGGACCGTCGTGATGGCGCCCAACGGCAGCATCGACGCTTCCCTGCGCGCGGCCGTGCGCAAGGAGCTCGAGTGGGAGGGCTATGCGATGCTGGCGCCTGGCCTGCTGGCGCATCCGGCCGCCGATGCCGCGACCCTCGCCGAGGTGCTGGAGCGCGTCAAGGGAAGCGGCAAGATCTTCGTCTGCAGCGCCGCCGAACTGCCCGGGTCCGGTTCGCGTCCGCTGGGCGAACTGGTACACGAAGCCTGGATTCTCACCGACGTGGTGGCCGACTACCGCCGCTTCATCGCCGAGTTCACCCCGCTGCTGGACCTGCTGCGTGAGGAACCCCAGCTGGCGAACCGGGACGCCTTCGTGGTGCGCAGCCTGCTGATCCACGCCTATCGCCGCGTCCAGTTGCACGACCCGATGCTGCCGCTCGAGCTGCTGCCGCAGCCCTGGCCGGGCTCGGAAGCGTATGCGCTGGCGCAGGCGATCTACCGCCTGACCTGGGAACGGGCCGAGGCGCATCTGATGGAAGTGCTGCGGCGCGAGGATGCGGATGCGCCCGCGGCGGACGCCGGCTTTTACGAGAGGTTCGGCGGATTGCGCTGAGGCGTGGGCATCGACAGCCGGATGCTTTCGATCCCCAGCTCCAGGTCCAGCCCCGGCCAGTACAAACAGGTATCGCCGAAGCATTCGACCCGGCACAGCTGGGCCACGGTGGCGTGCTCGAACCACGGGAACAGGGCGAAGGGAAGATAGAGTTCTTCGCGGCGGCAGCGCAGCCAGAAGCCTTGCCCATCGATGCTGGTGATTTCGGCGCGTGCCACGCGGATTTCGTTTTTCATTGTTGGTTTTCCTCCGAAACGAGCACCTTAGCAAAAGCCAGAAGTCCGGCATTTGCGCGGCAGCAGATGAGCTGAATCGGAGTATGATGCTCGCCTCAGCACCCACAACATCCAGGACACTTACCCATGTCTATCAAGATCAGCAGCCAGTTCGACGCTGGCGCCATCGATATCGTCAACGCCACGAGCGCCAACGCGATCGACCTGAACATCCGCAAGGATTCGCACGCCGACATCACCCAGTGGTTCTACTTCCGCCTGCAGGGCGCGCAGGCCCAGCCCTGCACGATCCGCCTGCTCAACGCCGGCCAGTCGGCCTACCCGAAGGGCTGGGAAGACTACAACGCGATGGCGAGCTACGACCGCATCAACTGGTTCCGCGTGCCGACCAGCTTCGACGGCCAGGTGCTGACCATCGAGCACACCCCGGCCATGGACAGCGTCTACTACGCCTACTTCGAACCGTATTCGTGGGAGCGCCACCTGGAGCTGCTGGACCGCGCCCAGCTGTCCGAGCACGTGCGCATGGTCGACCTGGGTTCGACCGTCGACGGCCGCGACCTGAACATGCTGATCATCGGCGAACCGTCGCAGGAAAAGAAAAAGGTCTGGGTGATCGCACGCCAGCACCCGGGCGAGACGATGGCCGAGTGGTTCGTCGAGGGCATGCTCGACGCCCTGCTCGATCCGGCCCACCCGTTCGGGCGCCAGTTATTGAAAGAGTCGGTGTTCTATGTGGTGCCGAACATGAACCCGGACGGCTCGGTGCGCGGCAACCTGCGCACGAATGCCGCCGGCGCCAACCTGAACCGCGAGTGGCTGAACCCGACCATGGAGCGCAGCCCGGAAGTGTTCCTGGTGAAGCAGAAGATGCATGAAACCGGCGTCGACATGTGCCTGGACGTGCACGGCGACGAAGGCCTGCCCTACGTGTTCGTGGCCGGCAGCGAATCCCTGCCGAACTTCACTGCCGAACAGGCCGCGGCCCAGAAAGCCTTCTCGGATGCCTTCATGGTCGCCAGCCCGGACTTCCAGGACGTGCACGGCTACGGCGAGACGCCCTACAGCGAAGAAACGCTGACCATGGGTTCGCCGCACATCACGCACGCCTTCGGCTGCCTGTCGCTGACGCTGGAACTGCCGTTCAAGGACAACGCCAACGACCCGGATCCGCAGGTCGGCTGGGACGGCGCACGCAGCGCCCGCCTTGGCGCCGCCGTGCTGCAGCCGGTGCTGCAGGCGATCCGCGCGATCAAATAGATAATATTATTTATTCTCGATTTTAGCCCCGTAGGCCTGCCGATAAAATAAAGTTATTTTTAATTTGACGTTAAATTAAGAAGGGCATGATTGGATAAACTTCCAGTCATGCCCTTTTCTCAAGCAAAGCATTATCCTAAGCTTGTCGAGCAGTTTCTCCGGCAGGACACACTAAAAATGCGAATGCTAATTTCCCAGCATCTACCCATCGACTATCATTATCAAACACCCCCCCGGTAAGACGAGGAGGGTTATTTTTAATAAAATCCAAACTCTTTTCCAAAACTTTTTCACCTAGCCCATTGATTTTAGAGCAACCACAAGAACGTATATCTGCAATATTGCACTGCATACATTGCTCACGTTTTAATCTAAAGTTTTCTAAAAAACAATTCCAAAATCTCTTTGTAGGCTCATCTTTACGCTCGATCCACTCCAACTTTATACCATCTTTAATATCCAGGTAGTTCCACATCACATCAGAATAGCCTGCTACGTTACTAAGATTTTCGATAAATGCGGAATATTCTGGGCTAGCCCTCTCAAGTAAGTCAGGTGGCAAAAAATTCTCGATCTCACGCTCTTCCAACATCAAGTATTTAACTAGTTTTGCTTCTGTCCTCGCGAGCTCTTCACATCCGCGCACCGTCGCAGATTTTCCACACCCAGGATGAACTTTATCGCTATCTGTCACACACAAGCAAGGTGCTATCTCTGTGGCCAAATAGTTATCTAAAACACGTACGACTCCTGACCCACCTCCACTTCTAGGCCTTCCTGAAACGGCAAACGGATAAAGCTTTTTCTTAGAGCGATATTGATTTGCAAGCAAAATATAAAGTTCAGCATCCCTATCGTTTTCGCCTAGAATCGTACTTTGAAGCAAGCCAGGGCAAAAATATGGCAAAGGCACCCGCCAAATATTCCCCTGCCGCGTTGGCAATAACTCACCATTTTCAGGCAAATAAACTATCGCAAAATGTGCCAAATCTCCTATCGCCGCCTTATAGACTGGCAATTTATTATATAGAGTTTGTAATGCTTTTTTCCCAGAATAACTTAAGGTATGCTCTATATTTTCCCTCAAAGATCTTAGATGAGTCATCTCCATAAAAAGCAGATGATGACCACTTTGATAAGATAGCAGAAGGGAAGTAATTGCCCTATTCAATTCTTCAGAATCCGGATCAAGACCGATTAGCGATGAATCTAAGATAAATAGCATCAAAACTCCGGCTCAAAAAACCCAATAGGCCAGTTTGTCAAATACCCTTCAGGATCATATCCGGATTTGATGACCTTAGATCTTACCGACCCCTCTTCTTTTTCGAAGATCAGTATCTGGACATCACTGCTATTAAGTACGCCTTCACTTATAAGCTGGCCAAACCGATTAATAAGGTGATTGCTGTGAGTTTCTATTATCAACTGCAATTCCTTATTGCTCTTCGGCACTGCAGCAAAAACATCGGCTAATTTCGCTTGCATCGCAGGATGCAAATGAAGTTCTGGCTGCTCAATAACAATACAACTCGTATTTTTCGTGCGTTGAATTGTTCGCATTGACATCCATATTTGAACAATGACCGGAAGAATTTGCGAAAATCCAAATCCGATATCTGTCAAATTCGTTTCAACATTTCTTCCGGCCTCACGCACTACAACTGCAACGTGTCCACCCTCACTCTGAGTTTTAGCGGAGAATCCGAAATGCTCTTCAGTCCACTTGTTAAATTGTTCAATTTGCCAAGGCCCTAAGCTATCGAGATACATTGCAACGTTCTCGCCTTTCGAGTCAATCTCATCAATAGCTAGTTCTTGCTTACGATAGTACCTTTCAGCAGTTGCGCGAAGTGGCTCTATATATCGAACGCCCAAAAAATAATCTTTCAGTGCGGAATTAATAACACGCAATAATTCATTTACCTTTGAACCGAATACTAATTCCTCATTTTCAACAAAGAAACGCGCAAGCTTCTTTTTAGTTGCCCCATCACTATTACTAAAATAATGAGTGGCCCATGGCTGAACCGCCTCGGCCAACATTCCTTTTCTGAATAACGGAATCAGAGTAAATGCATGCAACAATCTCTCAGATCCAGAAATTCCCAAACCATTGAAAGAATCTGTCAGCACATCATAAAAAGGAACAAACTCTTCATAATGCGATCGCTTTCCTGATGGAGTTCGCTCACGCATTATATTTAGACGCGGAAGTATTTCCTGAAATTCGACATCAGAGTAATCATTAACCTTAGGTTTCCACGTCTTGCCAGAGCAGGTTATTGATTCGACGTTATTTAACTCGTTGATCTTTATCTCGACCTCAAAGCCTAAGGCCTTTACTTTGATAATAGGTGAATAGCTCCGACTTCTTGCCCCTTGGATTGCAAAGTAGATTTCCGCATCAAATCCTTCATCAAGCACACCACTAGCCAAGCTCAACGACTGCAGGGAAAAACCCTCACGTATTTTTAAAGTTAAGTTAAATTCTATGCGTTCTTCTTGACCTTTTTGCAGTGCCTCAGCAAAAGATCCGAAATCGGTGCGCCCGCCAAACCATAAAATTGGAGCTCGAGTTTTAGCCTCACAACTTTGCCGCAACAGAGGGAATGTACGAGCAAAAGTACTTTTGCCAGCACTATTTTTACCAACGAGAACGGTAATCGGCGCAAGATTTAAAGAATTCTCCATATAAATAGAACGGAGATTCTTTATACTTATCGATTGAAGAATAGCTTCCATAGAATATCTCGAATTTATTGTTGCTACGTTGCAATGAGTTATGAGTCTAAAACTTTACGCACTGAATCTCAAGTAAAATTTTGACAATGTTCACCCCCTACCACACCCTTCAAATTCCCATTAAGCTCCGCATACTTGAGGTATGAAGACAGGTCTTTTGCCCGATATGCGCAGAACAACGTCAGTTGCAAGGTAACGTCGTTGAGATTTGATATGCGGACTCGACATTAGTATGTAGAAGCTTAACAAACCGAAATGCCTAGAAATTTAGTAGCCGTATCGAAATAAGGAACCGGTCTGCGCTGCTTCGGTCAAAAGCATGAGTAGCGGCAATGAGCGGAGGGGGCATGGGCATCGTGTATCGGCCAGGTGAAAGTCCGGAATCGGGAGCGCCGCCTCCCGCCGGACTGGCGTTGGGCGATTCCTGGTTCTGGCATGCCGAGCAGACGCTGTTGCAGGCGCTGGTCGAGCATCCACGGGTCGCGCCCGAGCATGCATCGATCCGCCTGCTCGGCTTCAACGGCGCCCGGCTGAATCAGTACATCGGGGATGGCGCCTATGCGGACGTGATCCACATGCACCTGGCGCCGGACTTCCATTTCAGCGAGTTCTATCTCGGCGGCTTCGCCAACGACGCCCTCGAGCACCGGCTGGCGCTGCGCGACGATTGTTCCTCCGCGTCCGACCCGTCGGCCTGCTTTTCTTCCGCACGGCTCGACCTGATGCTGTACCACATCAGCGAAGGCCTGAACGGCATCATCCGCGCCATCCGCTGGGCCTACCGCAAGACGCCCTGGCTGCAGCCGATCTTCCTGAACGGCTACGATTATCCGGTGCCCGACGGCCGCGGTTTCGTCGACAGCCATGGCGGCTGGATCACGGCGGTGATGGACGACGCCAACGTCGATCCCGACCCGGCCTTCCGCATGGAGGTCATGAAACGGATGATCGATTTCGTGAACGACGAGGTGCTGGCGGAATTCCACTCGCCTCTGGAACGCGTCTTCCATGTCGACAGCCGCGGCGTGCTGGCGCGCGATGCGCCGCACTACACCGACGACTGGGAAAACGAGGGTTATCCGACCCGCGAGGGATTCACCAAGATCCTCGAGCGGGCATGGTTTCCCATGCTCGCGCCCTTCAGGATCGTCAACTGAGTCGTGAACTGAGTCGCCAACCGAGGCTTACAGGAAGGTAAACACCTGCTCTTCGCCCAGGCGCGACTTCGGCAGGCCGGCATTGAAGTCGGTCTCGGCGTGGTAGCCGAAGCTCAGCATCACCAGGCTGGTCAGGCCGCGCTCGTGCAGGCCGAATTCCGCGTCCAGCGCGGCCACGTCGATACCTTCCATCGGCGTGGTGTCGATGCCGAGGTTTGCCGCGCCCAGCATGGCGGTGCCGAGGGCGAGGTAGACCTGCTTTTCCAGCCACTGCGGCAGGTCCTTCTGGGTGTAGCGGTGCAGGTTCACGTAGCCCAGGCGGCCCTTGGCCTGGCCGGCTTTCGCCGCGTCGTCCTTGAAGCGGCCGTCGCGCTCTTCCTGCGCCAGGATATTGTCGAGATGCTGCTGGTCGGCGTCGGCGCGTACGCAGAACAGGATCACGTGCGAGGCATTCACGATCTTCGCTTCGTTGTACGAGAAGCCGCCCTGCGCACCCTTGGCCATGCGGGCCTTCGCTTCCGGCGTACTGGCGACGATGAAGTGCCAGGGCTGTGAATTCACCGAAGAGGGACTGTTGCGCAGCAGGCCGTAGATTTGCTGCATCAGTTCGTCGGGGACGCGGCGCGTCGGGTCGTAGGCTTTGGCGGTATGGCGTTTGGTGGCGGCAGCAAGAATGTCCATGCGGGTTCCTTATGTGCGATACATAGCTGCACATTATTGCAGGAACCAAAAAATCGCGTGCGAGGCGACCTCGACCCGCCAAACGGTAGCGTCCGTACCACAGTCCTTCGGCGCCCACTCCCACCGTTCCGCTCGGCAATGCGTCAGCGCAAATTTCCGCAAAGCACAAAATGATATTCATAAAAATGCTTCTGGGCATTTTCTATCGATATCATTTACAAAGGATGGGATGATGAAACTGATTGGGACCGCAGCCATTCGGAACACCGCCTTGATTGCCGGCATGCTCGCTTGCAGCAGCGCCTTTGCACAGCAGTCGAATGTCGATGTCTACGGCATCATCGACGTGCTGGTCGGCCCGACCACCAACCTCACCAAGGACAAGGGCACGACCTGGCGCGTCAGCTCGAGCGGCATGAATGTTTCACGGCTCGGCTTCAAAGGCGCGGAAGACCTTGGCGGCGGCCTGAAAGCGGTCTACCAGCTCGAAATGGGCCTGGTCCTCGATACCGGCAACACCGACAACCCGCTGTTCAAGCGCCAGGCCAATGTCGGCCTCGAGGGCAGCTACGGGCGCCTGATCCTGGGCCGTTCCTTCACCTCGGTCTACGACTTCATGCTGCCCTACGACCCGATGGGCTATGCGCCCTTCTATTCCTGGGTCCCGACCGGCAATGCAAGCGGGGTCAGCAAATACGGCATGACCACCGGTTTCGACAACCTGATCAAGTACACGGGCAAGTTCGGCGGCCTGTCGCTGGGCCTGAGCTACGGCGCCGGCGAACAGTCGGCCACCACCGGCGACAGCGCCAAGGGCGCCGTGGCGGTGAACTACGCGATGGGGCCGGTGTCGGTGGTGGGCACCTATGAGCGGGTCAACGGCAACAAGCTGGCGACCGGCATCCGCGACGAAACCACGGCCTGGCACGTGGGGGCGATGTACACCAGCGGCAAGCTGAAGCTGCAGAGCGGTGCGCGCGACTACCGGCTGCAGGCGGCCAAGCCGCTGACGCCGGACGTACGTGCCCGTCTGTACTGGCTGGGTGTCAACTACCAGTTCGCGTCGCCAGTGTCGGTGACCGGCGCCGTGTACTACCAGGACGTGCGCAACGTGGCGACCGCTACCCAGGCGGATCCGATCATGTACGTGGCCCGTGCCAGCTATGCGCTGAGCAAGCGCACCGCCCTGTACACGGTAGCCGGCTATGCGAAGGCCAAGCACCGTCAGCTGGTCAGCCTGTCCCGGGACGAAGCCGGCTTCGACAGCGACATGCGTAGCCTGCAGGTTGGCATCAACCACCGCTTCTGAGCTGGCGCCGTCAATGAAAAAGGCAGCGCGTGCGCTGCCTTTTTTCTTGCGAGTGCGAATCCTTAACTACCCGCCACCACCATCTTCTCGATCAGGATCGAGCCGGTCGACTTGTTGCCGCGCGTCAGCACGTCATTGCCGATGCCGACGATGGACTGGAACATGTCCTTCATGTTGCCGGCGATGGTGATTTCCTCGACCGGGTACTGGATCACGCCATTCTCGACCCAGTAGCCGGAGGCGCCGCGCGAATAGTCGCCGGTGACGTAGTTGGTGCCCTGCCCCATCAGCTCGGTGACCAGCAGGCCGGTGCCCATCTTGCGCAGCATGCCTTCGAAGTCGTCGGCCATCCTGGTTTCCTTCGAGGTCATTTCCAGGTTATGCGAGCCGCCGGCATTGCCGGTGGTTTGCATGCCCAGCTTGCGCGCCGTGTACGAGGACAGGAAGTAGCCCTGCAGCACGCCATCGCTGACGACCTTGCGGGTCTGGGTGCGCACGCCTTCTTCGTCGAAGGGCGAGGAGCCGACCGCGCCGACCACGTGCGGGTCTTCGACGATCTGGATGTGCGAAGGGAAAATCGATTTGCCCAGCGAATCCAGCAGGAAACTCGACTTGCGGTACAGGGCGCCGCCCGAGGTTGCCTGCACAAAAGAGCCGAGCAGGCCGGCGGCCAGCGGCGCTTCGAACAGCACCGGGCAGGTGCGGGTGTCGAGCTTGCGTGCGTTCAGGCGGGCCAGCGCGCGCTCGGCGGCGTAGCGGCCGACCTTTTCGGCATCGGCCAGTTTTTTCGGGTCGCGCGCCGAGGTGTACCAGTCGTCGCGCTGCATCTTGTTGCCCTTGCCGGCAATCGGCGCCACCGACAGGGTGTGGCGCGAGAACGGGTAGCCGGCGCAGAAACCGAGGCTGTTGGCGGCCACGAAGTGCGACTGCTGCACGTAGACGCTGGCGCCTTCGCTGTTGGTGATGCGCTTGTCGACGCCGAAGGCGGCCGCTTCGCAGCGCTGGGCGATGCGCACGGCTTCCTCGGCATCGATGTCCCAGGGGTAGCACAGGCGCAGATCGCGCGGGTTCATCTCCAGCAGATCGGCGTCCGGCAGGCCGGCGGCCGGGTCTTCGGCGGTGAAGCGGGCGATGTTGTAGGCCGCTTCCACGGTGGCGCGCAGCGAGGCGCTGGAAAAGTCCGAGGTGTTGGCATGGCCGCGGCGCTGGCCGCAGTAGACCGTCACGCCGATGCCCTTGTCCTTGTTCTGCTCGATGGTCTCGACCTGGCCCTTGCGCACCGTGACCGCCAGCCCGCTACCCTCGCTGATCTCGACCGACGCATCGCTGGCGCCGGTTTCCTTTGCAATCGCCAGCACGTCCTGTGCGAGCTGCTTGAGCTGATCCTGGGTATGGGTGAAGACGGAGTCGTTCATGTGCGTTTTTCGTAGCGAGCCCTAAAACAGTTATCATAGCAGCCGTTTACTGTTTTTACCGTCAAGCCGTGCGCTTGGCGAATCTAGATCATCATGCCAAATGCAAACCGCGGCGCTGTCGGCTTCCGCTCCGACGAGTTCGAACCGGAATACGACCGCCCCTCCAAGTCCGAACTGAAACGGCAGAGTAACGAGTTGCAGAAGCTCGGCGAAACGCTCATCGAGGCGCCGCGCGACCGCGTCAAGCGCGTGCCGATGCCGGACGAAGTCAAGGACGCCATCCTGATGTGCCAGACCATCACCAACCACGAAGGCCGGCGCCGCCAGTTGCAGTTCGTCGGCAAACTGATGCGCACGCTGGACGAGGAGGAAGTCGCCGTCATCCAGCGCACCATCGAAAGCTGGAAAGGCACCTCGAAGGCCGAAGCGGCCGCGCTGCACGCGCTGGAGCGCCGCCGCGAGAAGCTGCTGGCCGACGACAAGGCGCTCACCCAGCTGCTGGAAGAGCATCCGCAGCTGGACGTGCAGCACCTGCGCACCCTGATCCGCAACGCCCGCAAGGAACAGGCGGAGAACAAGCCGCCCAAGGCCTACCGCGAGATCTTCCAGATCCTGAAGGACCTGGCCAAGCCGGCGAAAGCCGCCGCCCCCGACGAGGAAGAAGGCGAGGACACCGACGATGAGTCTGGAGAATAAGGTACAGGAACTGGTCATCGGCCTGGTCTCGGTCTCGGACCGCGCCAGCGGCGGCGTCTACGAGGACAAGGGCATCCCGGCCCTGCAGGATTGGCTGGAAAAGACCCTGACCACCCCGTTCCGCGTCGAGACCCGCCTGATTCCCGACGACCGCGACGAGATCGAGAGCACGCTGATCGAACTGGTCGACGAAGCGCGCTGCCACCTGGTGCTGACCACCGGCGGCACCGGCCCGGCGCGGCGCGACGTCACCCCCGAGGCGACGCTCGCCATCGGCACCAGGGAAATGCCCGGCTTCGGCGAGCAGATGCGCCAGGTCAGCCTGCACTTCGTGCCGACCGCGATCCTGTCGCGCCAGGTCGCCGTGATCCGCGAGACGCCGGACCACGCTGCCCTGGTCCTGAACCTGCCGGGCCAGCCGAAGTCGATCAAGGAAACCCTCGAAGGCCTGAAGGATGCCGAGGGCAAGACCGTCGTCAACGGCATCTTCGCCGCGGTCCCCTACTGCATCGACCTGATCGGCGGGCCGTTCAGCGACACCAACCCGGATATTTGCGTCGCCTGGCGACCCAAGAAGAAATAAGGATGCACGCATGAGCGAACTGCTCGAACACGTCACGATCGACACCAGCGACAACCCGGAAATCTCCGTCATCTGGCTGCACGGCCTGGGCGCCGACGGCAACGACTTCGTGCCCATCGTGCGCGAGCTGGACCTGGCCGGCCTGCCCGGCATCCGCTTCATTTTCCCGCATGCGCGCCGCATTCCGGTCACCGTCAACGGCGGCTACGTGATGCGCGCCTGGTACGACATCACCGGCGCCGAACTGGTGCGCCGCGAAGACGAAGCCGGGCTGCGCGCCTCGCAGCTCGAAGTCGAAGCCTTCATCGCGCGCGAGAAGGCACGCGGCATCCCGGCCTCGCGCATCATCCTGGCCGGTTTCTCGCAGGGCTGCGCGATGACCATCCAGGCCGGCCTGCGCCATCCGGAACCGCTGGCAGGCATGCTCTGCCTGTCGGGCTATGTGCCGCTGGCCGACAAGCTGGGCGTTGAACGCACCCAGGAAAGCCTGAAGACGCCGATCTTCATGGCCCACGGCCGCCACGACAACGTGGTGCCGTTCAACCGCGCCGAGCAGTCGCGGGATTTGCTGGTGTCGCTGGGCTACCAGGTCGAGTGGCACGCGTACACCATGCAGCACTCGGTGTGCCTCGAAGAAGTCCAGGCGATGTCGGCCTTCTTCAAGAAAGTATTGGGATAAGCGATGGCAAAGAAGGAAGAACTCGACGAAGAAACGATGGCACTGATTAACTGGTGCATCGAAGTCGAAAAGCATCTGGTGGCCGGCGGCGCCACGCAAAAGCAGGCGCAGGAGCACATCGAAGAGAACGTCGAGTGGTTCACCGACATGTTCTACGATGAGCTCACGCCCGAGCAGGCGGCCAAAGAAGCGCTGGCTTGACTACATGCCCTTGAAGAGGTGCTGAAAGCGCTGGCTCACCGGCAGCCTGGCGCCGTGCCCGCGCAACTGCACCCATAAAGTCCCATCTTCGGCGCGCGCCGCCGCGGCGATGCGCTTGACCGCCACCATGTAGCCGCGGTGGATCTGCCAGAACGCCCTGCCATCCAGCGACTCCGCCAGCTCCTTCAGGCTCAGGCGGATGTGCGCCTCCATCGCGTCCGTCACCACCCGCGTGTACTTGGCGTCGGCACAGAAATACACGACGTCGGCCAGGTCGATGAAGTGGATCGTGTTGCCGACCGTGGCCTGCAGCCAGGCCGGCGGTGGCGCCTTCGGGGGCGCTACGGGCGCCGGCAGGTCGCGCGCCCCGCCGGCGATACGCGCCCGCGCCCGTTCGACGGCGCGCGCCAGGCGCTCCATGCTCAGGGGCTTCATCACGTAATCCACCGCGCCTTCGTCGAAGGCTTCCAGCGCATGCTCGCCGAAGGCCGTCACGAACACGACATGGGTGCGGGCCTGGAACACGCGCGCCAGTTCCAGGCCATCCAGGCCGGGCATGCGGATGTCGAGGAAGGCCACCCGGGGCGCCGTCTCGCGTCCGATGCGCAGGGCCTCGATGCCGTCTTCCGCCTCGACGATGCGGGCCTCCGGCCATAACCGCGCCAGCGCTTCGCACAATTCCGCGCGCAGCAGCGGTTCGTCGTCCGCGACCAGGATGCTGGGGGCGCTCATGCGGCCATCTCCTCGTTCATCTCCATGATCGGCAGCGTCAGCACGGCCTCGGTCACGCCGGCCGCCGTGCGGCGCAGGTCGAAGTCCGCTGCATCGCCGTACAGCGCGTCCAGGCGCTGGCGCAGGTTGCGCAGGCCAACCCCGCTGCCGGGCGCCGTGCCGGCGATCCCTGCCCCATCGTCGCCGACGGTCACCGTCACCGCTGCGCCGGCCCGCTGGGCGTCGAGCGTCACGCGCACCGGACCCGGCTTGCGTTCGACGCCGTGCTTGACCGCGTTTTCCACCAGCGTCATGAGCAGCAGCGGCGGCACCGGCATGCCGGCCAGCGAGGGCGGACAATCGAGGCTGTACTGCAGCCGCTGGCCGAAGCGGATCGCCATCAGCGCCAGGTAATGGCCGGCCAGGTCGAATTCGCGCCCGAGCGTGGAGTCGCGGCTGCGCATGTCCGGCAGGGCGCTGTGCAAATAAGCGATCAGGTGTTCGAGCATCTGTGCGGCGCGCTCCGGGTCCTGGCGCGCGAGATAGCGGGTGTTGGCGAGGGTGTTGTACAAAAAATGCGGCTCGATCTGGGCCTGCAGGGCTTTCAGCTCGGCCGCCAGCACCGCATGGCGCAGTTCGGCCAGCTGCCGGGCGCGGGCGCCCATCTGGGCCTGCCACAGCGGCAGGCCGAGCGTCAGCATGCCGACGACGAAGGCGCAGGCCAGCACCTGCAGGTCGGGCAGGCCGGGCAAGCCGTGCATTCGCATCCACGTGTGATAAGGCGCAAGCACGGCCAGCGTGCCCGCGCCGACGGCCAGCAGCAGCGCGCACCATGCCGCGCGCCAGCCGAAGCGGGTACGGAACATGCGCGCGCCCAGCAGCAGCGCGGCGCAGGCGAGCAGCATCGGGCCGAGGATGGCGCCGAACAGGCCGATCAGCGAGTAGCGCCGCAGCCAGGCGGCGCCGGCCACGAACACGCACAGCACCGCCAGGCTGCACCAGCCCTGGCGCGCGCTGCAGCCGTACAGGCGCCGCATGGCGGCTGCGATATCGCCGCGCTGCGTCACAGGACCGGCACCGTCGGCAACGGGCGGCTCAGCGGCATGACGTCGACCGGCACATCCTCGCCAACCGTCTCGAAGCCGAGCCGGTCGATCCACACCTGGCCCTTGCCGATGTTGTTCACGCCGAACATGATGAGAACACCTTCCTGCGGCACATCCAGCACCACGCTGCGTTCCTGCCAGTCGGTGCTGCCCTTGATCGGCCGGTCGGCGCTGTTATAGAAGGCGATGCTGCGGCCGGCGCGGTTGTCGACCCGCATCCACAGACCGGCCCAGCCGCTCACGTCCTGGGTCTTCACGAAGGCGCGAAAGCGGATCCGCTGACCGACGTAATTCTGGGCCGAGATCGTTTGCGCAAGCGCGGCCCAGGCTTTCGGGTCATCGGCCTTGTTGCGCAGGAACTTGGCGCCCCGGATGCCCGGCTCCTGCTCGACGCCTGCCGTGAACTTGGCGGGCGACTGGCCGGTAACGAACCAGGCCGGCGGCAGCGGTTCGGGAGGCGCCGCCAGCGCCGCGATGGAAACGGCGGCAAGGGCCGCGAACAGTGTGGGCAGTTTCATCCTCGGCCTCACAAGGTCGGCGACACCGACAGCGAACGCGCCGGCTGCATGCTGTCCACCGGCACGTCCTGGCCGACGGCTTCGAGTGCGAGCTGGTCGATCCAGACGGTCCCCTTGCCCGAGCCGATCACCCCGAACATGATCGCGCGCGCATCCTGCGGCACATCCAGCACCACGCTGCGCTCCTGCCAGTCGGTGGTGCCCTTGATCGGCTTGTCCTGGCTGTTGTAGAAGGCCAGGTTGGGCCGGTTGACGCCGTCCACGCGCATCCACAGGCCAGCCCAGTTGCCGACATCCTGGGTGCGCACGCGTGCACGGAAGCGCACGCGCTGGCCGACGTAGTTCTGCGCCGAGATCGCCTGGGTCAGCGAAGCCCAGGCCTTCTCGTCCTCGCTTTTATTGCTGAGGAATTTGGCGCCCTTGACGCCGTCCGCCTGGTCGACGCCGGCGGCGAATTTTTGCGGGCTCTCGCCTGCCAGCTGCCATGGCGGGCTCAAGGGTTCAGGCGCGGCGGCCAGCGCCAGGACCGAGGTGGCGGCGATGGCGGCGGCCAGGACGTAATGTGGTTTCATCTGTTGTCTCCGTTGGTTGAGGGCTGTGACGCACCTCTACTTTGCCCAAGCCCGGCGCATCGCGTTCGGGTACGCGACGAAAGCCGGTCCGGCGGCGACGAGCGCGGCTGCACGGCGACGAGCTAGTCCGGCAGCGGCGCCGCGGTGGAAGGCGGCGCCGCCGTCTGCGCCGCATTCATCACCATCGCCAGGAAGGTGTAGTAGCCGTTCACGCCCATCAGGTCGACCACGCCCTGCTCGCCGAACAGCGCCAGCGCCTCGCCATACACGCGATCGGAGACCCGCCTGTCGCGCTGCAGCTCGGTGCAGAAGTCGACCACCGCCGCCTCGTCGGCCCGCATGCCCGCCGGCCGCCGGCGCTGCGCGATCGCCTCGATCACGTCAGGCGCGATGCCCGCCTGCTGCGCGATCGGCGCGTGGATCGCCCACTCGACCTGCTGGTTCCAGGCGCGCGCGGTGACCAGGATCGCCAGCTCGGTCAGGCGCGTGCCGATCGCGCTGCGGTAGCGCAGGTATTCGCCGAGGCGCTGGGCGTGGCCCATCAGTTCGGGACTGCGCAGCAGCGGCACGAAGGGGCCGTAGAGCGCGCCGCGCGGGCCGTTGACGATCGCCGAGGCCGCCTCGCGCTGGGCGTCGGTCCATCGTTCGGGCGGAAGGGGAAGAAGGCGATCTGTCATGCAGGAAATATTCGCATGCCTCCCGGTAAAAATCAAAAGAATCCCCGTGGTTCGAGATTATTGTCGAGCGACAACTTTTTGAGGGAGATTCCCATGAGCCGCATCCTTCACCGCAGCCTGCGCCAGACGCCGCCCATGGCCATCGGAGGCGAAGGCATCTACCTCCACGACAGCCAGGGCAACACCTATATCGACGCCAGCAGCGGCGCGGCCGTGTCTTCGCTCGGACACGGCCATCCGGACGTGATCGCCGCCATGCATGCCCAGATCGACGCCTGCGCCTACGCGCACACGGGCTTCTTCACCACTGGCGCGGCGGAAGAACTGGCGCAGCGGCTGGTGGCGCAGGCGCCGGCCGGCATCGGCGGGGCCAGCCTGGTGGCGGGCGGATCGGAGGCGATGGAGACCGCGCTCAAGCTGGCGCGCCAGTACTTCGTCGAGGGCGGCGAGGAGCAGCGCACGCTGTTCATCGCGCGCCGCCAGAGTTACCACGGCAGCACGCTCGGCGCGCTGGCGGTGGGCGACGACGCCTGGCGCCGCCAGCCCTTCGCGCCGCTGCTGATCGACGTGCCGCGCGTCTCGCCGTGCTACGAGTACCGCTACCGCGAGGAAGGCCAGAGCCTCGATCAGTACACGGCGATGCTGCTGGACGAACTGGAAGCGGAAATCCTGCGTGCGGGGCCGGAGCGCGTGCTGGGCTTCTGCGCAGAGCCGATCGTCGGCGCGAGCGGCGGCGCGATTCCGCCGACCCCGGGCTACTTCCACGGCGTGCGCACGCTGTGCGACAAGTACGGCATCCTGTTCATCGCCGATGAAGTCATGTGCGGCATGGGCCGCACCGGCACCATGTTCGCGATCGAGCACGACGGCGTGGCACCGGACCTGATCGCGGTCGGCAAGGGACTGGGCGCCGGTTACCAGCCGATCGGCGCGGTGCTGGTCAACGGCGCCGTGGTCGAGCGACTGCAGCGCGGCAGCGGCGCCTTCCTGCATCGCCACACCTATACCAGCCACCCGGTGGCGGCGGCAGCCGCGCTGGCGGTGCTGCAGGTGATCGAACGGGACGATCTGCTGGAGCAGGTCAAAAAGCGCGGCGGCACCCTGCGGCGGATGCTGGGCGACGTGTTCTGCGCGCACCCGCACGTCGGCGACATCCGCGGGCGCGGCCTGTTCCTGGGGCTGGAACTGGTGCGCGACCGCGCCAGCCGCGAGCCGTTCGCGCCGGAACTGCAGCTGCATGCGCGGGTCAAGGCGAAGGCGATGGAGCGCGGCCTGATGGTGTATGCGGCAGGCGGCACCATCGACGGCCGCCGCGGCGATCACGTGCTGCTGGCGCCGCCCTTCATCGTCAGCGCGGTGCAGCTGTCGGAGATCGTGACCCGGCTCGACGAGGCCATCAAGGCCGCGATCCGGGAAGTATCCTGACCCTTGGGTTCCCGCCTTCGCGGGAACGACGGCATTACGGCTTCGGAAACGCCACCACCTCGGCCTGCTGCTCGCCCAGCCCCGCAATCCCCAGCCTCAGCTTGTCCCCCTTCTTCAGGAAACGCTGCGGCGTGCGGCCCAGGCCCACGCCCGGCGGCGTGCCGGTCGTGATGATGTCGCCCGGCTCCAGGGTCATGAAGCGCGACAGGTAGCTGACGATTCTAGCAACCGTGAAGATCATGTTCGACGTATTCCCGGTCTGCATGCGCTTGCCGTTCAGTTCCAGGTAGAGGTCGAGGTCCTGCACGTCGAAGATCTCGTCCCTGGTCACCAGGAAGGGGCCGACCGGACCGAAGGTGTCGCAGCCCTTGCCCTTGTCCCATTGGGAACCCATCTCGAACTGGAAGGCGCGCTCGGAGACGTCGTTGACCACGCAGTAGCCGGCCACGTACTTCAGCGCGTCTTCTTCGCTGACGTATTGCGCGCGGGTGCCGATCACGACGCCCAGTTCGACTTCCCAGTCGGTCTTCTTCGACCCCTGCGGCAGCCGGATCGGATCGTCCGGACCGGACAGGCAGCTGGTCGCCTTCATGAACATGACCGGTTCCGTCGGGATGGTCGCGCCCACTTCGGCCGCGTGGTCCGAGTAGTTCATGCCGATGCCGATGAACTTGCCGACGCCCTTGACCGGCACGCCGAAGCGCGGCTCGCCGCGCACGATGGGCAGGGTCTTCCAGTCGATCTTGGCGAGCTTGCGCAGTCCCTTTTCCGACAGCACCGAGGCGTCGATGTCGTCGATCACGCCGGCCAGCGAACGCAGGCGCCCTTCCTCGTCGAACATGCCAGGCTTTTCCTTACCGGGGCGGCCGTAACGAACTAACCTCATAGTCTTCTACCTCTGGATATCTTGGGAATCGCGCATTTTACCGGACCCTGCCAATGCAGGGAGCCGGCGCCACTTCTTGCGGCAACGCAAACCCGTACCGCCGGGCCCGGCGTACTGTAATCAATGCACCTAAGAAACTTTTGCGCTGCGTCGCCTGTGGAGGAAGAAGTACCGTGAAACCGCAGTTTGCCGCCCTGGGCCTGGTCCCGGGTCTGGTCCTTGCCGCAGCTGCCAGCCTGGCGGCCGAGCCGGCCGCGCAGGATGCGGTGGCCCTGGTCGAACGGGGCTCCGCGTTCCTGCGCATGCATGGCAAGGCCGAGCTCATCCGGCGCATCAACGCGAGGGACCCAATGTTCTACCGCGGCCAGTTGTACCTCCACATGCGCGACGCCCGGACCGGCATCGTCCTTGCGCATCCGGTCCACCGCTGGCTGGTCGGCCAGGACCTGCTCGAGGTGCCCGATGCCAGCGGCAAGAAGTACCGGCGCGAGATCATCGAACTGGCGGCGACCCGCGGCAAGGGCTGGGTCGCTTACACGTACAAGAACCCGGCCGACGGCCACCCCGAACCCCGGAACGATTACATCGCCAGGGTCGGCAACGTGGTGCTGGAATCGGGTATCGGCATCAGGTAAGTCATTTCATTTCCAGGAGAAGTCCCATGCTGAAAAAATTGAGGATCGGTCCCAAACTGCTGCTGGCGCCGTCGCTGGTGCTGCTGCTGTTGCTGCTGCTGTCGGGTGCGGCCTACTATGGCATGGTGCGCCAGAACGCCTCGCTGGAGAACATGGTGCAGGTGCGGACCGCGCGCCTGCAGGCCGCCGCTGACATCGCCGGCGATGCCAAGTACGCGCATGCCGGCATCTACCAGCTGCTGGCATCGATGGCGGGTAACTTCGCCCAGGACCGCATCAAGGCGATGATCACCGACATCGGCAAAAAGCACGAGGCGATCCAGACCCGGCTCACCGAGCTGTCCAAGGTGACCGAGCCTTCGGAGCGCAAGCTGATCGAAGCCTCGATCACGGCGCTGGCGGCCTACCACAAGAGCGTCAACGAGTGCATCGACCTGGCCCAGCTCGACCAGTCGACGGCCATCGGCGCGATGCAGACCGCGGAGAAGCGCTTCCTGGTCCTGAACGGCAACCTGGCCGACCTGGCGACGCTGGAGCGCGACCTGAGCGCCCAGGCCCATGCCGCGGCCAAGTCCGAGTTCCACAACCTCGGCCTGACCATGGCGGGGCTGGTGGTGCTGTCGATCGTGCTGTCGCTGGTGGTGACGATGCTGGTGCGGCGCGCCATGCTGAAGGACATCCACGACATCTCGACGGTGGTCGGGGACCTGGCCGAAGGACGGCTCACCAGCGGCGCCACCAACGACGGCCGCGACGAGATCGCCGAGACCTCGCGCGCGCTCGACCACACCATCGCGACCCTGAACGTCACGCTGCGCAGCATCCTGGATGCGGTGCGCTCGATCGACACCGCGTCCAAGGAAATCGCCAGCGGCAACCTGGATCTCTCGGCCCGTACCGAAATGCAGGCCAGCTCGCTCGAAGAGACGGCCAGCGCGATGGAAGCCCTGACCCAGGCGGTCAAGAAGAACGCCGAGAACGCGCGCCTGGCCACCGGCCTGGCCGCCGAGGCCAGCAAGCTGGCGTCCAGCGGCGGCCAGGCGGTGGACCGCGCCGTGACCACGATGGAGTCGATCCGCGCCAGCTCGCGCAAGATCGTCGAGATCATCGGCGTCATCGACGGCATCTCCTTCCAGACCAACCTGCTGGCGCTGAATGCGGCGGTGGAAGCCGCGCGTGCCGGCGAGCAGGGACGCGGCTTCGCGGTGGTCGCGGCCGAAGTGCGCACGCTGGCCCAACGCTCGGCCTCGGCCGCCAAGGAGATCAAGGCCCTGATCGCCGATTCGGTGGCGATCATCGACAACGGCAGCGCTTCGGTCAACGAGGCCGGCTCCAGCATGGGCAGCGTGGTGGCCTCGGTGCAGCAGGTGAACGACATCATCAACCGCATCAGCACCGCCAGCGACGAGCAGGCCGAGGGCATCGGCGAAGTCAATCGGGCAGTCGGCCAGATGGACGACATGACCCAGCAGAACGCGGCCCTGGTCGAGGAAGCGGCGGCGGCCGCGGCCAGCCTGCACGAGCAGACCGTCAACCTGGCGCGTGCGGTGTCGATCTTCAAGATCGAAGGCACGGACGTCAGGGAAGAGAGCGACACCACCGCCTTCCCCGCCCTGGCCGCGCCCATCGACGAGGAGGAACCGGAATTCGCCGAGCCGGCGGCCGAAAGGCGCGCCGCCGCCAGCCCGATGCGCGGCACGCGGCGTGCGCAGCCCGGCCAGAGCCAGAACCAGAGCCGGCCCGCGCGGCAGCGCAGCGCCAGGGGCTGAGCTCCGGCAGCGGACAAAAAAAACGGCGCCTGAGGCGCCGTTTTCACATGGTCCGACGATTCAGGCCGTTACCGCATCGGGTTCATCGCGCACCGCCTGCAGCCTGCGCAGCAGCGCGATGGCCGGCACGCACAGCGCGGACACCGCCAGCGCCGCGCCGCTGATCCAGAACAGGATTGCATACGAGGCCCGGCCGCTCATCAGCGCCACCATCGCGCTCGCGCCGCCGGCCTGGGCCAGCGAGAAGCACAGGTTCATCGCGGTCCAGTTGCGGCGGTGCTGCGCGGCGCCGCCGATCTCGAGGGCGTAGCTGGAGGCGGCGCCGACGATCCCGGGCGAGAAGAACCCGACCAGCACCGACGACACCAGCAGGGCCGGCGTGCCGGTCGCCACCAGCGGCAGGATGACGCCGATGGCTTTCAGCGTAAAGCCCAGGCCCAGGGTGCGGGTCAGGCCGACGCGGTCGGCCAGCGCGCCGGTCAGATAGGGGCCGCAGGCGGCACCCAGGCCGAAGCAGCCCCAGAAGAAGCCGGCCGCGGCCAGGGGCCGGTGCAGCTCGCGCGTGATGTAGTCGGCCCAGAACAGCGTATGCGGCAGATAGCCGATGGCGTTCAGCGTATAGGCCAGGCACAGCAGCATGATGGGACCCGAGTATCCCGGCCGGACAGCCTGCGGCGCGGGTGCCGGGGCCAGGGATGCCGCCGGCGTGCGCGGCCAGTGCTTCCACGACAGGATCGTCAGCAGCGCGCAGATCCCGCCCAGTCCCAGCCAGGCCGGCACCAGGCCCCAGGCCGCCAGGCTGGGCACCACGGTGGCGGCAGCGACGATGCCCAGGCCGACCCCCGAGAAGATCAGGCCAGCCACGCGGCCGCGCCGCTGCGCCGCCACACGCGGCAGGATCAGCACCGGCGCCTGCACCATCAGGATCGCGCCGCAGGCACCGGCCACCACGCGCCAGAACAGGAACCAGGGCATGCCGCCGCCGCGCCAGGCGCAGGCGAACAGGCTGAGCGCGCACAGCAGCATGGACCAGCGCACCAGCCGGTCCGGCGCATGGCGGCGGGCCAGCAGCGCGGCCAGGCCGATGCCGAGCAGGTAGCCGGCCAGGTTGGCGGCGCCAAGGTGGCCGGCGGCCTCGCGGCCGAACCAGCCCTGCTGCACCAGCACCGGCAGGATCGCCACGTAGGCAAAGCGGGCGATGCCGACGCCGGTCAGCGTCGCCGCCATGCCGCACAGGCCGGGAATGGCCCCGGCGGCAGGATTGCGCCAGACCTTCATGGACTCAGGCCGCCAGGTCGTTCGCGGGCAGGCGGACAATGCCCTGCTGCGGCCAGGCGTCGAGCGCGCAGGCCGGCGCCACCGGCTCGACGGCGCCGAGCGATTCGACGGCGCTGAGCGGCTCGTCCACGACCGGTTCCTGGCGGCGCGCGTTGCGCCGGGCGATCACGTCCATCATGCGTCCGACGGCGCGGCCGGCGTCGACCATGCTGGTCGAGTTCGCACCCGGCCGCGGCAGCACGAAGGTGTAGAACTTGCAACCTTCGACCAGGGTGCCGAGCGCCCACAGCGATTCCTGCACGGCGCCGTCCGAACCGACCACGTTCATGGTGCGGTCGACCGTGATTCCGCCCGGATGGAAGCTGCCGTTCATGAAGGGTTTGACGATGCCGCGCTTGACCATCTTGCGCATCAGCGGCGACTTGTCCTCCAGCGGGCCGGGCAGCGACGCGCGGGCGCGCACCAGCACGTTGGCCTGCTCGCTCTCGCCGCGCCAGTGGCTTTGCACCACGAAGCTGGCCGCCTGTTCGTCGTACACGGCACGCGCGCCCGGGCCGAAGTCCGCGCGCACCACGCCGGCGTCGATCAGCGCCAGCCACTGGGCAATGCGTTCCTTCGGCGGACCGACGGCGAGCCGGTTCATGATCGGCAGGAACTCGGACAGCACCCAGCGGTGCGACTGCTCGGTCAGGCCGGCAAAGTCGATCGCGCTGCGGATCACGTCGCGCACGTCGCGCAGGACGTCGCAGGCCGACTTCACCGGGCTGTTCAGGTTGCCGAGCAGGGCCTGCTCGAAGTCGCGCCACATGAAGCCGCGCAGCCAGTCGTCGTACTGGCGGCGGCTCTGCAGCGCGCGCGCCGGGATCGGATGGACCATGGCGTCCCAGGACAACTGGTCGCGGCGCGGCACGTACTTGTCGACCAGGGCCTGGCGCACGTCCGCGCTTTCGGCGGCCAGGAACTCGTTGCTGAAGACCAGGGCGGTGAGCCTGTCGTGGCGCTGGTGCAGGTAGGAGAAGTAATACGAGAACTGCATGTCGCACCACAGCAGCGGCATGATCTGCTGCTGGAAGTCGAGCTGGCCGCCGGGCGTGGCGGCGCGCAGCTCTTCGACCTTGGCCAGGGTCAGGAACTTCGCCTTGTACTGGCCGAACACGCCCTTCTGGTTGACTGCGCGCGCCGTGAGCGGCAGCCCGGAACGCGCATACAGCAGGATGCGCGGCTCCTTGCCCGACGGCTTGTAGCGCAGGCGCCCGGCCGGCTCCATCTTGCCGCAGGACTCGAAGACGCCGCCGCGCGCCGTGGTCAGCTGGGCCACCAGGTCGCAGGTGGTCAGGCCCATGCCTTCGATCGCGACCGTGTCGCGCTCCGTCACGCCCGACACCGCATTGCGGATCGGGTAAGGCTCCAGCACCAGTTGCAGCCGCGGGTTGCGTTCGCGCCCGGCTTCCACCTTGTGCGTCAGCTCGCGCTCGGACTCGGTCGGGATCTTGCGCGCGTGGCCGGTGGTCAGGAACACGAAGTCGGCCGGATAGGCCTGGCCGTCGTAGGATACCTGCCAACCGTCGCCCTTCCATTCAAGGTCTTCGACGGTGGAGAAGTTGTGCAGGTAGATCGTCACGTGCGGCGGCGCCAGCTTTTTCACGTACTCGAAGCACCAGCGCAGGTAATCGCCGAACAGGGCGCGCGAGTAGTAGCCGTTGCGGTCGATGTCGACATGGCCGGCCTGCGCGCCAGGCGCACTGCCGCTCTTGCTGCTCAACCAGTCGGCAAACGAGGGACCATACAGCAGGGGACCGCCGCCGCGCACCGTGTCGTCGGAAAACTGGGTCATCTGGCACGCCACCGTATTCACCAGCAGATGCGAGCCCTGGTCGGTGGTGTGGCAGCCCGGGCCGAACTCCTTGCCATCGAAGACGTACAGCTCGAGCGGGGTGGCGCTCGCATCATTCCTGGCATAAGCAATGATGCGATCGAACACGGACAGGCCGCGCGGGCCCAATCCGATTATTGCAATCTTATACATGGTTACCTCATGTTCACGTGAGTGGAAGCGCGGGGCGTGCCCGCAAGAGAGAGGCGAAGGCGCGTTTCGCACGGAAGTCCTTCCCGCTGGGAAACAAACGCCATGGTAAGACCATGAGGGAGCATAAAATTGCGGTCACGCAACTTTGCAGACCGAAAAGCAATAATCACCAATTCTTGCTTGCGCGTCCGCAGAAAGCGTGGCTTTGCGCTTGAACAAGAGCCCCCGTAAACACGGCGGTACAGTTCCTTTGGTCAATAATTTTTTGGAGGAAACCATGAATCGCTTCCGGCATACCGTCCTGATCGCCGCTGCCAGTGTCTGCAGCCTTGCCTTTGCCAACGAACCCAGCGAGAAGGATGCTATCGCCCTGGTCGAAAAAGGCGCCGCCTTCATGAAGGCAAAGGGCAAGGATGAGATGATCAAGCAGATCAATGCCAAGGATCCGGAATACGTGCAGGGCCCGCTCTACCTGGTCATGCGCGACAACAAGGGCGTCGTGCTGGCCAATCCGGTCAACCCGGCGATGATCGGCAAGGACCTGCTGGACGTGCCGGACGTGGACGGCAAGCTGTTCCGCCGCGAGATCCTCGACGTGGCCAAGACCAAGGGCAAGGGCTGGGTCGACTACAAGTTCAAGAACCCGTCCAGCGGCAAGGTCGAGGCCAAGACCTCGTATATCTACAAGGTCGGCGACGTCACGCTCGAAGCCGGCATCTACAAGAAGTAAACCGTGTTCAGCGGAAGGGTTTGCTGACGTAGCGCGAACCCTTCAGGCCGAAGCGCCACGGCACGTCGATCGCCTTCGAGATACCGATGCGCGGACCGCTCACCACCTCGATGCCCTGCGGCGCAGCAGCCAGTTCGAACGGCGGCTGCGCCAGCGAAGTGCCGTTCTGCGCCCGCGTCACCCCCAGCGCCTGGGTCAACTTGCCTGGTCCGGAACACAGCAGCCATTCATCGCTCGTGCCGCGCCGCTCGCGCATCTGCGCCAGCCCGGTCACCGGTTCGAGCGCGCGGATCAGTACCCCGGCGCCATGTCCCTCTTCCCGGCAGACGAAGTTCAGGCACCAGTGGATGCCGTAGGAACGGTAGACATAGGCATGGGCGGGTGGGCCGAACATGGCGAAATTGCGCTCGGTGGGACCGGAATAGCTGTGCGAGGCCGGATCCTCGCCGTCGTAGGCTTCAGTTTCGACGATGCGGCCGCCGACGCCGTCGAACAGCACGGTCACGCCGATCAGCTGGCGCGCCACCACATGCGAAGGGGCAAGGAAATCGATACCGGCAAGAATGGTAGAGGACATGTAACAATCTTATAACGGCTGCGCCCGGCGGGTCGCACGGACAGTGCTGCGTGTGACAAGGACAACTGTCCGATTTGCTACACAAAATCAATACTTTAGTGCAACTTGGCCTGCACTCGTTTATAGTGACGAGCTTTGCACATATTTCCGTGCAGCATTGTTTCCCCTCCCTGCCATGAGTACTGCATCCGCCCTGGCGCGTCCGAGCGCCGCCGAGGATCCCGTCGACACCCTGATCAAGTCGATCCGCATCCCGCCCCGTCCCAGCCTGCTGGCGGACCTGCAGCGTGAACTGTCGTCGGACGATCCGAGCCTTGACGCCATCGGCCGCATCGTCGCTAGCGACGTCGGCATGTCGGGCGCGCTGCTCAAGCTCGCCAACTCGGCCGTCTACGGTGGGCGGCGCAAGGCCAAGTCGATCGAGCAGGCGATCCTCTTCCTCGGCATTAACCAGGTGGCGTCCCTGATGACCGGCCTGCTGGCGCGCCAGGCGATTCCGGCCAACAGCGCGGCCCTGGCCAGCTTCTGGGACATCTCGACGCGCCGCGCGCAGGCGATGGTGTTCCTGTCGCGCCGCATGCGCATCGGCGAGGCCGACGTGGCCCACACCTTCGGTCTGTTCTGCGATACCGGGGTGCCGCTGCTGATGGACCGCTTCGCCGACTACGCGGCCACCCATGCCGCCGCCTCGCTCGACGCGGAGCGGCCGTTCACGGCGCTGGAAGAAGAACGCCACGCGACCTCGCATGCGGCGATCGGCTGCCTGCTGGCGCGTAACTGGGGCCTGTCCGACCACGTCGCCTGGGCCATCCTGCACCACCACGACTATGCCGTGCTGGACGACGCCAACACCGCCGGTCCGCTGCGTTCGCTGGTGGCGCTGTCGCTGCTGGCCGAAAGCGCGATCTGCAAATACCAGGGCCATGGCGAATCCCTGGAGTGGAACAAGGGCGGCGCGCGCGCCTGCGCCTACCTCGGCCTGTCGGACGAGGAAACCGCCGACCTGCTCGACGAACTGCAGGAAGCCTTCCACGACGAGGATTGATTTCCCCCCTCGAGAGCGTCTTTACATCTTCCCCGCACCGGCCGATACTGAAAGAAAAAAGTCGACCGGCTGACGGAGGAACAGATGAGACACCTCGTAGCGATCCTGCTGGTGCTGCTGGGCGGCTGCGCCAGCACACCGCGACTTCCCCCCACTCCCGACCTGTATAGCGACGCCTCCTTCGGCCCGCCATCAAAGCCGGTCGACACCAGCGAGCTGTTCACGCTCAGCCCGGAGATGCGCGACTACCTGCACAGCCCATCCTTCCAGAACAGGCTGCGCACGCGCGGCAGGGAGCACGGCCTGCTCGAGGCCCTGTACAACGGCAGCAAGACCGGCCTGAAGCTCGACTACGACGCCACCTATACGCGCAATGCCGCCGAGACCTACCGCGACCGTGCCGGCAACTGCATGTCGCTGGTGATCATGACGGCGGCCTTCGCCAAGGAACTCGGCATGACGGTGCGCTACCAGAACGTGCTGCTGGAAGAAAGCTGGAGCCGCAACGGCGGCCTGTACCTGCTCAGCGGCCACGTGAATCTGGTGCTGGCCTACCGTGCGTCCGACCTCATGTCCGTGGCGGACCCGGAACGCGCGCTGGTGGTCGACTTCCTGCCCGACCAGCGCGCCGACAGGCGCTACACCCAGCCGCTGGAAGAGGAAGAAATCGTCATGATGTACCAGAACAACCGCGCCGCCGAAGCCCTGGTGCAGGGCAAACTCGACGATGCCTACTGGTGGGCGCGCGCAGCCACGCGCGGCAATGCGCGCACGGCGCTGGCCTACAACACATTGGGGGTGGTCTATGAACGCCGTGGCAACCTGGCCATGGCCGAGCGGGCCTACCGCGCCGCGCTGATGCGCGAACCGGAGAGCGCCGCCGCGTTGCGCAATCTCGAGCCGGTCCTGACGGCGCTGGGTAAAACGGAGGAAGCGAAGGAAGTCGCGCAGCGCGTCGCCAGGATCGAACCGATCCCGCCCTTCCACTACTTCAACAAGGGCGTGACGGCCTACCGTAACGGGGATTACAACGAAGCGCGGAACCTGTTCGAGCGCGAGGTGAAACGTGCGCCCTACTACGACGAATTCCATTTCTGGCTGGCGGCGACCCTGCTGCGCCTCGGCGAGACCGAGGAAGCACGCGAGCAGCTGGCGCTGGCTGCGGATACCAGCACGCGCCAGGACACCCGCAGCCTGTATCAGGCCAAACTGGCCCACCTGCGCCAGCTCGGCATGCGCTGAACGGGCAGCGCAGTCGGTTTAATGCCGGCGCGGGCGCGGTGCCGGCTTCGGCATGCCGTGCTTGTCCAGGTGGCGGAAAGTGATCCGCCCCTTGTTCAGGTCGTACGGCGACATCTCCAGGGTGACGCGGTCGCCGGCGATGATGCGGATGTGGTTCCGCTTCATGCGGCCGGAGGTGTACGCGACCAGCTGGTGACCGTTCTCGAGGTCCACGCGGAAGCGCATTTCCGGCAGCACTTCGGTGACCTTGCCATGCATTTCAATCAGCTCTTCTTTCATCTCGTGTCCTTTTCATCAATTCGTTAACGCCAATGTCCAAAACCCAGGCAATGCTTGCGCAGCGCCTGGGGCGGTTGACAGGGTCGAAGTCGGGAAAAACGGCTCCGGCTGCAGTGTCGAGCCGTGGAGATTGGGGATGGAACCGATATGGGGACGTTGCGCCAGAAAAAAAGGGCTGGCGCGACGGAGACGATCAGCGGCGGCCGCGGAAGTTCGAGCGGGGTGCCGGTGCGCCGCGCTTTTCGATGTGGCGGAAGGTGATGCGGCCCTTGCTCAGGTCGTAGGGCGACAGCTCCAGGCTGACCTGGTCGCCGGCCAGGATGCGGATGTGATTTTTCTTCATCTTGCCCGCGGTGTAAGCGATCAGCTTGTGGCCGTTTTCGCAATCCACGCGAAAACGCGAGTCGGGCAGGACCTCGGACACAACGCCATTCATCTCGATCAGTTCTTCTTTTGCCATCTGCATACTCCAGTTCGGTAGGATGGTGAAAAAAAAAGCCCGCTCACTGCGGGCTTCGTTTCAATGTGACGCCAATGCCTTAATCGCCGCTCCAGACCATGCTATCTGCAAGGTGCGGAGCCCGGACGCCCAGGCTATCTGCCAGGTGCACCCATCGTGTAAACCGACCAACGTATGTGGAATGACATCCCCATCCGGCATACTCGCGCGCAGCATTACACCTATTGCGCCGCGTGCCTTTCGTGGGGAACGGCAGGACCATCGAGACCTGACCGATGACGCAGTGTAGCACGGTTCTTTTTGCGCTGCACAAATACCTCAGAATAGCTGGGCCGTGCTGCCCGTATCCAGCCTGGCATCGACCAGCTTGCGCCAAACGGCCAGCTTCTGCTCGAAACTCATCGCCATATGCGCCGGCGAGGACGATGGCAGCACCACGGTCCGATAACCAGCCTGCTCGAACTGCGGCGCGAATTTGCCGGACGCCTGGCCATTGAAGCCGACCGTCTCGAGTTCCGGACACAGGTGGCGCAGGCGGTCGAAATCGTTGGCGGCCGGCTTGCGGATGGCGGAGTCGAGGCTGCCCTCGCGCTCGCAGGCGGCCAGCACGTCCCACAGGCCGAAGCGGTGCGCCAGCAGGCGCGGCAGGCGTTCGTCGTAAGGCATGCCATACAGGTCTTCCTCGACCAGGGCGCCGACCAGTTTCCAGAACTGGTTTCGGGGATGCGCGTAATACTGCTGGGCGGCCAGCGATTGGGCGCCCGGAAAGCTGCCCAGGATCAGGATGCGCGTGTCGGGGGCGATGACCGGGGCGAGGCCGGTGAGGAGCGAGGTGGATTCCAGAGACGTCGTGGGCATGAACCGATTGTAGTCGTTTGCTTGAAAACTTGGGTCCCCGCCTGCGCGGGGACGACGGCAAACAAAA